>ENA-ORTY01001921-ORTY01001921.1-human-gut-metagenome-genome-assembly--contig:-NODE-1921-length-21347-cov-2.737742_pt1 | contig 21347 bp, 28 predicted proteins | sample MGYA00241917_ERZ509198 | MGnify/ENA primary metagenome ERZ509198 (study PRJEB26280, sample SAMEA2338857) | human gut metagenome | biome: human gut; feature: human-associated habitat; material: faeces...
CCTCGCGCAACCGCAACAAGAAACAAAAGGGACATCAATAAGCTGAAGCTGAATCTTCGTTCCGCCGGAAACCGAGACGACCCAGGAGAAGTTCTTTCCTCCGGCGACGTGCTTTTCCATGTCGTCGATGTCGTAGTTTGGTTCTTCGTATTCCGCGATGAATCCAATCTGTCGAATGCTGTTATACTCCCCGGTAAACTCCTGAACGAAGTCTGCATAACCGCGAATGTGATACGCCGCGCGGCCCAAGATAATGCGGCTATTTGTATCAAGCTGTGCCGTCCATTCGTTGTACTGGCAGGTGATGTTGAAATATCCGCGCGTAATTCGCAGTGTGTCCTGCGGGTTCGGCGTGGAGGCGCGTGCGGCATAGCTGTCAACAACAAGCGGTTCGCTCAAGAGGTTTCCATAGTAATCAAAATGATTCCATACAGCGTTGCATTGGCGAAAAATCCCGCACCCGTCTGCCGCGGAAACGTTGATCGGGTTTGTGGCAAGCCACGTTGAACCCATCGTCACGAGCTTTGTACCCTGTCGTACATATTCGATGTTCGGATTTTCAAACAGTACGATTTTGTAATCGTCGAAATCCTTTGTCATTGCCGCGGACGGCTTTACGATGTCCGCCATCCGCACGCGCACGTCCGTCCATGCGAACGGATCGTCTTCGAATACGCCCTGCACCTTCGCGTCGAAAAAGTTTGACGCATAACGCGCATATTTTTGAACAAACGTCGTCGTTTCTTGGTCGAAATACTGGCGTTTGCGGTTCTTAAATTGAGAGGGCGAGTTTGTGTTTCCCGCCTGTAAGCCGCGTCCGAGAATAAACGCGTTCTTGATAAACTCATTATCTGTCGGCATTGACGTTTCGCCCTCCTTTTCTGTGGTAGATCAGACGAACCTTTTCTTTGAGCCGTTGTACGGCATAACGTTCGCATATGCTACCGTCTGTTCGTACTTATGCAGTTCATCATTAAACAGCGCGTGGTTTGCCGAAAGTCGGTTCTGCACTGCGTTCATGTAGTTGCTTTCGTTTACGGTTTCGAAGCTTGCGTCTTTAATCTTCATTTGAATGTTCAGCCAGTTTCGACTGAACCGCTCATCCCACACAATGGCGAACGCAAGCCCCAAAAGACGCTTCTGCCACGTCGTAAGGTCAAATGCGAATGCACCGTCCTTGTAGAAGTCCATTTGATACTGTACATTCTCCGCTGTCTGCGTCGGGAACGTCACAATGCCCGTATTTTCGTCGTAGACGGCTTCCGCATATGGCGTGAGAGTTACTTCTCCCAACGGAGAAACCTCTCTCAGAACGCACGAGAACAGGTCATAGCCCGTGTTCCCGGTATCCACCTTCGTTTCACCCGTCATGCTGCCCGTGTCGGATGTCCATTCGGCGTCCGCATATGTCGGGCTCTCAAGCCCGTTCGTAACCTTTTCCAGTAGTTGCGGCGGTGAAGACAGCATGGGGATTGCTGCCGTCATGTACAGCGACATGCGTCGAAAATACAATGCGGGGTCAACGGCAAGGTCGTCGGAAAACCTTGCGTCGTCGATGAACAGCGACGCATAGTTCGTAATAATTTCACTCCAAGATGTACCCATTGCCGTTGCTCCTTTTCAGATTGTTTTATTCTTCCGCGTCCTTCGCATTGAGGGCTTCAATGACGGTGTGGAACATGCCGCGGCGACGCACGTCGTTTTTTGGAAGCTGTTCCGTGCCCGCTTTGGAAAGTTCGTTCAGCGCGACGATGAGGTCACGGTCATACGCGCGTTTGTCGTCGTTTTCAAACGCCGTGATAAAGCGCCGGGCAACCATGAGCTTGTGTTCCCAGCAAAGTGCGGGGAAAACCGCCAAAAGGTCTCGCCCCATATCCAACAGACCGTCAAACGCCTTTTCGTCGAGGACTTCACCCTCTTTGTAGGCGCAGTTGTAGCGTCGACGCTCGTCATCATCCATGCCGGACAGCACGACAAGCCAGCGACGATCCATCATGCGTCGCGTGGATTCGTTGTAAAAACGGCTCCATTCGCTCTTCGGCACGACTACCGTTCCAGTTTTGCCAGTAATCTGCCCATACATGCCGTTCGCACCGAAGACAGCGACGTTATCATCCGCAATTTCCGCCTGAAAGCGCATGACGACTTTTTCGGTATCCGCCATCACCTGAACGATCTGCGGGTTTCGCTGTTCAAGCTGTTGCTGCATGTTGGCAATCATCTGTTTCAGCTCGGCGATTTCTTCTGCCTGAGCTTCCTGTGCGGCACGCGCTTCTGCCGCCTGTTTCTTCGCCGCCTCAAGCTCTGCGTTCTGCGTCGCAGCGGTAGCAGTTGTCGTCTTCTTTGTCGCCGTCGATGCCGTTTTCGGTTTGGCGGCTGTGGTTTTCGTTGCAGTTCTTGCCATGCTTTTTTCTCCTCTCGGTATCACATGTTTGCTCCCATTCGCGGGTTTGCACCGCATAAGCCTGTGTTGCTATGGGCATAAATGGGAGTGATAAACACTCCCATGAGAGGGCAATTACGCCGTGATGACGGCGACCTTGCTGGCAAACGCGGGAATCGCGTCCACGGAGATCGACGTGATGATGTCGATGGTCATGTCAGCCGTCTGAGACGGAGACAGCTCGACCTGAATCTCGCCGCCATCTTCCAGACCGACGTACACGGGGCGATAGCCCGCCGTCGCCATAACCCAAATCTTGTCTTCGGGGACAAGGGACGTAAGCGTGGTGTTCTGCGTGCCAGGGACAAGCGCGGGCTCAAGCGGCATGAGGTTGATGCCCATGTACTCGCCCAGATAGCCGTAACGCGCCCATTCGATGCCCAGCATCGTCGCAAGCGCGGCGTCAAGGTTGACGGTGGAAGCGTTCACGTTGCCGGACGGCAGCGCCTTCGTCAGCGCAGAGGGATCGCCAACGGCGATGCAGCCACGGTAAGAGGTGTTGTTCGCCATCGCGACGCGCTTTGCGGCAGTAACCCAGTTTTTGGATTCGTTCGTAAACTGGAGATTCGTCGGAACGAGGTTCGTGTTCGCCGTCCCAGCGACCAGCGCCTTCATCGCAAGCGCCATGATCTTGGAGTACATGCCAACCGCAAAAGAGTTGAAGAAACGTCCAAGATCGGCGTCGTTGCCGACAAGCTGATACCACTTGATCGTCGCCTTCGCGGTGCGAAGCGTGGGATTCAGCGTCAGCGGCTTGCTGTACAGATAGTTACTGGGCTTCGAGCGGGAAGCGCCCCAAGAGTCGTCTTCGAAGACGAAGATGTCGTTGCTGGCGACGTCCAGTTCGTAGGTCTTACCAAGCGGAACGGAAACCGTCTCGGCGAACCAACTCATGGCATTGGACATGGTCGCGGGAAGGACGGGGGAAATGACGTCGCGCACGATACCAGACAGAAGATGCAGGAAGGACTTCTGAGTCATGAAGCGCTGCTGCTTCTGCATGAAGTCCGCGTAATCCACGGGCGCAACCTCGCCGCTCACGGCGCAGTAACGCTTCGCGGCGTACAAGAGCATCTTTTCCTTCGTCTTACGGTTGAAGTCGGCATAGCTCATGCCCGTCTGAGCAGTAAGCTGAGGCGTGTATTCGGCGCTCAGATTGCGCAGTGCGCGCATGTTGTCGTTCGCCTTGCCGCCGTATTCCTGCATAAGCAGACGACCACAGGTAACGATGTTGGCGCGTTCTTTCTCAACGTTGGTAAACTCCGGCGCATTCGCGTTGAAAACGGAGCTGTCGATGGAATTGAATTTGATGGCCATTCAGTTTCACACTCCTTTCAATTAGGCAACACGCGCACGGAGATCGTAGAACGCGAAGCCGTTGTACGCGCCCTGCGTGAACGTCCCGGTGCGTACAAGCTCGAAGTAAGGCAGCCCTGCCGTGGAGGGCGCAGCGGCCGCGGGTTTGAGCAGCCCGGCGTCGATGGTAAACAGGGTTTTGTCGCCAACTTCGCCGGAAATGTTTCCAGCACCGAAACGATAGACGGAGTCGTTATCGAACTTGATCTTCGTGTAGGTGCCGGGAGGCCGAGCGTGTTAGATCCGACCTTGTAAACCGCGCCAGTCACGGGATCCGTAACCATGTTGACGTCAAACGGGTTGCACGCATACACGCCAGCCGCGGCGGTCGTAGTCGCAGTCGCGGCGACCATGTCCCAAGTGTTAGAGTTCTTGATCGTCACGGTAGCCGAGGTAGGGCCGACTCCGGCATAACCTTCGCAATCCGTCAGCGCGGAGCGGGTGCACAAGAAGCCAGCAGAGCAAATTTCGCCCTTGGAGCTGGCGTTCTGGAAGTAGCCAGTGATATTGGCGGTGGAGTCAAATTCATGGTTGGAGATTTTGACTTCAAACGCCGTATTCGCAATGTACGCCATTGTTATTTCACTCCTTTTTTCTTAGTCGTTCAGGAACTTAACCATCGCGCCGACGCCGCCATCTGCTGCGCCATCGTTTTCACGAGCAAAGTTCCACGGATACTGTGCCATGCGCTGTTCGGCGGCCTTCTGGTCGGCCTCCATAACAGCGGATGCACACGCGGCCAAAACGGCGGTCTGAACAGCCTTATCGCCGCACCACACGCCATCAGCATCGACGCTGTTCGCATAAACGCCCTTCTCGACGTCAGCCTTGATCTGCGCAATGACAGATTCCTCGACTTTATCCGTTCGGTTGGCGTTGAAGCGGTCAAGCGTGTCTTTTGCCATATCGCGTGCAGACTGCAAGCGACGCGCGGCTTCCGCCTTGCGCATCGATTCAAGCGCGCCTGTCGCCTCTTCCACCTTCTTTTCGAGCGTTTCGACCGTGGCGTTCGCCTTGATGAGTTTGGCGACAAGTGCATCGCATGCCTCACTCGCATCAACGCGCACCTGTTCGTCTTCGCCGAAGTCGTAGACAATGGCGGAATTGGTCTTCACGATACGATCCGGGACAACCGCTTCGTTCGAGTCGCCGAGCGTATACGTCGCCGTCTCGCCGTTGTCGGACAGGAGGCACACATGAATGCCTTTTTCGCTCTTTGCGGCGGACAGTACGGTATAACCTTCAAAGCGCTTGTCCAGTTCGGCAATCTGCTTTCGGTTCAAAATGTCCAATTTGTTCACTCCTTTTCGAGTATTTAGTTCACTTGGCGCTCCGTCGTTTGCTTCATTTTCTTTTTTCTCGACGGTCGGTTCGTTTTCATAGGACGCGGCACGCATCTTGAGCTGTTTGAACTCTTCACTTTCGGCGCTCAATGCGACGATACGCGCGTCCTCTACGGCGGGCATGACGTGATCTCCAAGGATCGTCGTACCAAGAATCTGGTACTCTTCCTCAATTTCAACGTCTTCCTCCATATGCGACTTCGTCACGAGCGTTTCGATACTGATCGACATGGTGTGACCCTGCATCGCATCATTTTCGATCTTGTCGACAAGCTCGGGCGCGTAGAATCGCCACAGCGAACCTCTGCCAACTACCCATTTATTGCCATCTCGTTCCTCAATCCGAATATCTTCGGGTCGGTCTGAGAGTGAACCCACAATTCTTTCGGCGTCCGGCTCCGTGAAAGACGGTCTGATCGTTTTCGTTTTAACGTCTGGAACCATCTTGTAGTTGTGGCCGTCGCCGATCACAGCACCGTTGCCGAGATACGCGACAAGAATCGGCGTACCCGCAAACTGCGCTTTATTTGCTTCAATGTTGATATATTTCCAGCCGTTTCGATTGACTTTATCGTTCAGCAGCCAGATTTCGACGTCATACAAAAACTCGTTTTTCTTTGCAAGCGTCCTGATTTCGCCCGCAAACGTCCTGTATTCGCTCGCCAATGCAAAACCCCTCCGTTTCAAAAAAAATAGGGGCTATTTAGCGCGGTAAAGCGTTAAACAGCCCTCTTGGCTTGCCTCATTCCACCTTGAACGAAGCCGTATTTATCTATTTTCGGGTTTCACTGCCTCGCAAGTGATCTTTTTCAACACCCGTACACTGTCGGAAACGATTCGATAACCGTCCTTTGTGCGCTGGATCCTGCAATCATTTCCCTTGTCAAGGCATTCACGGATAAGTTCAATGTCTTCCTTGTTTAATTTTAACATAAGTTGAAATCCTTTCCGCTCTAATTGAACGATTATTCGCCAATGCTGTCTTGATCCGCTTCCTGTCCGTCGGAAGAAGCTATTCCGTCACTGCTCGGTCGCCCGCCCTTGTTGATTTCATGCGCCGCGATCTGATCCGCTTGCGACGTCTCATTTTTCTGGTTTGAGCTTTCTTCTCCGTTCCCGTTGTTAGGCTGCGCCGAATACGAAGAGGTAAGCGGAATGCGAAGATCGAGTATCCCGGCCTTTTTAATCGCCGTAGACCACGCAATGTCGTCCAGAATTGACCTATCGTGCAGCGCATTATAGATAATGGCGGCGGGAAGAATGCCGAGTGTCATGGCCTTTTGCGCCTGTTCCTCTTTATCCTTGTCTGAAGCCATGTCGCCGAACATTCTGAACTCCCATTCGTATTTTAGATTGAAGCTTTCGAACATACAGCTCATCATGCGCTCAATACCGCCGTATATCTGTGCCGCAAACTTGCTCTCGATTTGCAGCGAAATCTGTGCCAGTCCGGCCCGCGTGTCGTTGTTCGCGGGCACTATACCTGAAAGCCCTGCTTTTGCAATCGTATACGCGTAGCCGTTGGAGCTGATATTCATTGCGCTCGGCGCTTCCGCAAGCTGGTGCATCTTCATGTTCTGGAACGGCGCGGAAAAGATTCCGATTCCGCTGGTATTGCTTTCCGCAAGCATCTGATACCAATATGCCTGAAACAGGTCGCGTCCGCTCGGACTCAGTTTGTAAGTATCGGACATGCGCATGTCCTTTGCGTCATAGTACGGGATTTCGCCCGTAAGCACAGCGATCAACGGGTTCTGCACCAACTGCAACTGGATCGCTTCATACGCCGCAAGCTGAATCATGTCGATAAACAGCCCCGTAAACGGTGGCGCAACGGTTCTGTTTGCGTCGTCAACCTCGAAGGTAAATACCTTGTCAATCGGCAGAACCACCCAGTAGTACCATCTGCCGTTCTGATAGTACGCATCGGGCGCAGCGTTGTTGCGGCTATGCTTTCGCACTTTATCCATCGCCGCGAAAATGTAATTCGACGGCGCTTTTACGCCTCTCACGCTCTCCGCAAAGTCAGAAAATTCGTCGATATACGGCACGAACAGGTCTCCAAACTGCCGATAATCCGTGCCTGGCTGTGTAAAGTAGAAAAGATTGAACGCCAGCGTGTACTTTGACTTATTGTTGAATCCCACAATCTTCGTCCAGTCGGTGGGAAGCTGCTGGATGAAGGCGTAATTGATCTTATTGTGCGATTTGTCGATGGAGACGCGCGGCGTGTAAAAGACCTTGCCGGATTGAAGTGCCTGTCCTGCAATCTGGTGCGCGACGTTCTTAATATCGAGCGTCTTTTTCAGCTTTTCGAGCAGCTTCCATTCGCGCCAGAAATCATCCTTGCCGATTGCACTTTCGTCAGGCAGATTCGGCGTAATGTAGCTATGGTAAGTGAGAAGGTCTTGGTATACCTTCCTCGTGTGAAACATCGGATATGCCGAGTATTCCAGAGCACGCTCTACTTGTCGAAGGCCGAGCTCGTTCCCTTCGGGCGTTTGCAGCATTTCCGCCACTTCGTCCTTCGTATGCCCCGCGGGTGCGGTGGAAATCGTCTTGACGCGTCGGTTTTGAATGTACGGGTTTGCCGAAAGCGCGGATCCCCACTCGCTTGCACCGCCGAATACCGACACCAGCCGATCATAAGGAATGTTCGAATACTCGTCGGACAGTTCGCGCATTTTGTCGTAGATTTCTTGGTACGACTTATAGCGCACGCTCCGCAGTTCATTCGCCATGTTACTCATCGTTCGGCTCCTTCTCCTTTTTGTCCGCATTTGCTGCTTCCTTTAATGCGGCCTCAATGTAGTTGATTGTACTCGAAAGCCGCTCCAAAATTTGCGGCTCATTCCGCGCCATTTCATCCCTAATCACTGCAAGATTGCAAACGGACAACCATTCACGGTCTGCGTTGGTTAAACGCCGAATATCCTCTATGCCGATCTGAACACTCTTTTGGGGCTGTTCTTCGTCCGTGTAAATCAGAATATAGTCCGGCGTCGCGCGCATAAAGCGCTCTGGCATTGCCTTAACGACATTTTCTTCCGTCAGTTGGAGCGCATACAGCGCATACGTCTTGGTTTCTTCGCTCAATACAGGCGTCCTCCTTGTCGCGGTACAATCATTCTCGATCTGGATTCCATCACCCTCGAAAGCCGCGAGGCGCGATGTTCCTGCTCGTTGTTCATGACTGCTTCCCATTCGCTTTTTTGCTCTCGGCGCATCAAAATCTGGTATTCAAGACGCTGTGCAAGCCGCAAAGCATATTTCAGTGCCGACCAACTGTCTCGCTGGATGGCGTTTGAAATCCGTTTTTCTGCCACGCCAGCACCGCTGGCAACCTTTTTAAGGTTCTGAATCTGTCCGATAAGCTCCGTCGTCTTCCGATACGGTCTGTCGATCTGAACATCACTATAGTCGTCCTTGACGCTATGATAGCGTTTGTAAGTCTCAAGCCCAAGTCCGCGATTGGCGGTGAGCAGAACGACGTTTTTGGCCTCAAATTCGCGTTCTGCGTTGCGGATCATTTCGCTGTCCGGGTCTGTAACGCCGACGCCGCCCGCTTTGATCGGGTAGATGACGGGAAGTGCGTCCTCAAGCTCAAGGTCGGTGTAAGACGAGTGATCGATAATGCACAGCGGCGGCAGTCCGTCTTCAAGATCGAGCATAAGTGACTCGATAACGGATTTACCATACTGCCAGCCGTCAATCGCGATGTACGTCGGAGTACCGCCCTCAAAACAATATCGATACCAGACGCTTTTTAGCTTTTGCGCTTGCATAATTGCCGTAGGAGGCGGCGGCCAATCGTCGACATAAACGACTTCTTTCAAGAAGCGGTTTGCCCGGTATTTGTCCCGCTGTCGTGTCAGTTTCACAACGACGCACGCGCACTTCGCGTTGTTTTTGTTGTCCTCGTATGATACGTCGTAGCCAATGATATACATAACGTTACGCGGCCCAAGCTGATTGTCTCTGTCGTTGCAGCAATGGTGCTCTTCCATCAGCGTCAGCGAACGGCATTCACTCAAGACCGCGTCTCGCACAATCGGGTTTTCGTCTGCGCCCGTGTAGTGCGATTCCATTTCTCGCATCCACTTCTCCGGCGTAGATTCCGCGCGGCGCTGTTCTGCCCACTGATACGGGCGCATCTGGCTTAAGACGATAACTTGCCACGGCACGTCCATTACAAACGCGCTCTGTCCGCGCCGCATGGAAATCATGTGCTTGCATCGCGTCTCGTATGCGTGGTTCTGCTTTCGTCCGGCACTGGTAATGCTGTGCTGCTGATAGGGGATATACGTCGGATCCCGCTGCCCCTGCACCATGTGCATAAGTCGCACGGCGTAAAGCACGACGGTCGTATACTCGTCAAAGTCAAACGGCGGATTCTCTTCCTGCGCGTACTCTTCGGCGGTAACGTTGTGAATATTCTTTCCTCGGATTGCGTTGATCGTAATGGAAGAGCCGTATGTCGTGCTTACAACCCAGTTGTCCTTGCCCGCTGCCTCTACGCTGTAATGGTTCGCAAGGAGCGGATAGTCATCCTTGATGTCTGAAAATGCGGCGTTTGCCAGTTCTGCCTGTTGCTTATACGACGGGCCGTAGTAGCTCGTCTTCGTATTCGGCCACAATATGTTTGAGATGAGCATTTGCTTCATCTTCGTGCTTGTCTTGGTGAGCGAGCGGCATCCCGTGATGTCCACATATTGATAACGCGCGAACGCGCGCATCATGACGCGCTGGATCAGCTCTTCATTTTGGTACTTCGCGTCCGGCGAGCGAAGAATGTCACACAGAAGATCAGGATACCACCGCCAAACGCTGATTAGAAACGCCCAGCTTTCGTCCTTGTATTCTTCGTAGTCTCGGTTAGCTGCTTCCTTTTTGGATGCCCAGCCGTATCCACGGATATATACATGCGGTCTTTTTCTGCCAGCCACCCAATCGGCTCCTTCCTTTACGATTTTCTCGGCGGTTTATTTTTTTGGCTTGGATTGCGTGTTGTACGGGTTGTTCAGGTTGATAGTCGGTGGCAACGGCTTTCCTCTCTGCGCCCCTTTTTTATGGTAGACTTGAGGCTTTTCAGACTGTTTTTCAGGCTGTTTTTCAGGCTGCGGTGTCTGACTTCCACTACGTCGAACCAGCCCCATTTTTTCGTATGCCTCTTTCTCATCCGCGTTTGGTTCTTGTGCGAACTCGCTGGATACATTGGCGTCGAGCCTCATGTTGTCTGGCAGTCTGGTAATCACAGGCTGACCGTCGTTCGTGCGCATGGTGTTAATGATCGCCTGTAGCATTTGATCGGCGGCGTCGAGCGTATACGGGTAAACATGACTCGGATTTCCGCCCAGTATCCCCGCGCGTTCCAGAAGAACTCTCTGAACCTCCGCCAGCGGCAGTATTTTGCCTTTTTTGAGAAACCCGGCCTTTTCAAGGGAATCCACTATGCTGTCGATTCGAAGCTCTTCTACGGGCTTCTCATCGCGTTTGCGGAGGTTTTCTGAGGCGAGGTTGTCTTGGATCATCTTGTTCAGTTTCGAGGCGATATCCACGCCCTCTTTTGTGCCGAGCGAGAGTGCTTGGTCGGCCTTGAGCCGCATCTTCGCGCAAACTCTCAGCGTATCTTCCTGTTGCGCGTCATAACCGCCCGCAGAAACGAGTCGCGCGGAATAGGTCTCGAAGATGTCGTCCAGACGTTTGTATTCTTCCGCGGTATACCCCATACCCCAGTCGCGATGCCAGCGATCCTCGCCCGTTGTAAGGAAGTCAATGACGAGCTCTACGCTTGTATCGCCGTCAGCAAAACCCTGACCGTTCGGGCCAAGCTCTATTTTTTGCTGGCTCAGTTTTTCGATATACGCCAGAATGGCTATTCTTTTCAGTTCTTTTGCTTTATCGAGATAAAACGGGATATTGTTTGCCGCACAAATGTAAAACAGCGCGAGCATAGGGTCTACAATCTCTGCCAGATTGTTAAACTGCTTGATTGCGCCGTCGCTTAAAATCTTTCCCATTAGCTTTGCTCCTTCAAAGTTCGTTCTTCGCAATACACACATGTAACTTTATTTTATCAAAAAGCAGGATCTCTTTCCGCTCTAATAAACAAAAATGGCCGTGAGGGCAGCTCTCACGGCTATTTTCGGCGGGTTGGCATCCAGCCCGAACGCCAGTCCACAGGAGGTTTCATGCTACATGGATTTTGAATAAAATCGACAATGTTATTATAACACGTTGTCGTTGCCGTCGTTTGCTTTTTCTGCATTTTTCCCATCTTCAAGCCCCATAATTTCTTCGAAGTATGGAAGCTTGAGGATCCAAGCGCAGAATATCCGCCACTCAGGCAAGCGATGGTTGCGCCGCGCAAAGTAGATGTTCGCAAGGACTTCGTAGTTCGCGCTCCATGTATATTTTATGTTGTAGCTTTGCGGCATAATCTGGCGAATTTCTCTGAAAATTTCATCGTCCTTGGTTTTTATATACGCTTCGCGTAGCGTGTTAAGCGTATTTACGATTGAAAGCAGTGTTCTCGCGGAATCTTCATTTTCCCAACTGAAATCAAACAGCCTGAACGGGCGCGCAACTCCTTTGTGCATGAAGCTGCAACTGTTGCGTGTCGTCCCGACCTTGTAAGTATCATGCTCGGCAACCCAATACATCGGCGCGGTGATGTCCACGATCACGGGCAGCATCCGCATGAACTTCCGCTCATCAGTTCCTGCCTTCGCAAGGTTGCGCATCAATCGCATATCGTTTTCGCCGATACTAATGTTCTCTTTCTCAATCCAGTCGTCATACTCGATTACGCTATCCATGCGATCATACGACTGCATCGGGTTTCGGCATCCACGAATAACCGCAATCCATTGTTCCGGCGACGGCGTCACCGTATTTTCAAGCCTAATCATTCAAATCAACCCCCTCGCAATGGCCTCTCCATACGAAACGCCAAGTTCCTTGCATTTTCTTGCCGCTTCCGCAAGATTTTCATTACATTTCGTCCTTCGTTCCCGCTCAATAAACGCACGCTCGCGACGCATGTCGTTGCGTTTAGCCGCGTTTGATTTTTTCGCCTTTGGTTTACACGTCGGGCAATATCTCGTGTTTCCGCCGAGAGCGCAAAACTCAATCCCGCACATCTGGCATGTAATTTTCCTGTACTTATGCGTTCTGTCCGGCATTGTGGGCATCGATTTCACCTCCACGCGTGTCAATCATCTTCATTATCTTTCTCTATTCCACGGCTACAATAGTCATCAACATCCATCCGGCGCCCGCCATATCTGCACCGTCCGCTCCAATCTGAGTCTTGTGCCGCTTGATCGTCGAAATTAAAGTGCTTACAATCTCCGCACCGCACAACTTCTACCGCGTCAACAGTTGGTGCGTTTTGCAAAAGCTTGATAGCCTGATTCCATCCTTCCGCATAGAGCCTATTTTCACCCGGAAACACATCGGGATTGCACATGCCAATTCCAAGTGCGTCCGCATCAATCAACCGCATTTCGTTCCCCCCCGCCAAATATTCATTAAACGTTCTGCACTTTGCAAAAATCGTGCGATTGTTGCACCATCTTTGCAGCTTTTTATATACGCTCTTTTGGGGAAGATGTTCTTTGTCATACAGCATCACATATCCCCAATATCCCAAGGTTCGAAGTGTCTCTATGCGCTCCACGTCCTGTTCGATTGTCGTATTAAAGTTACAAAGCACATAAACTATTAACGCCCTTTCGTTTTTCCCGCAAACATCTTTGAACATTTCAAACTTTGGGAGTATAGCATCCTTGTCTTCGTATCGATCCCATGCGAAGTGTAGCATTTTTGTTTTAATCTTCTGGAGCATTTCTGCCTTTTCCCTTGTCATCAATCTAATATCAAGGCCTTGGTTGAAATCGACACTCGCTCTGCTGTCAATCAGTTGTTGAAACAGTTCGTGCCAATCTTTGCATGCCAAAATATTTGGATCGCACAGTACGATATTCTTTTGCCCGCGCCAAAATTCCGAGAGATTAGCAACCTTCACGGATTTCATACCCTCTTTTTCTTTGACGTGGCAAAATTCACATCCACGGGGGCATCCACGCGTCAAAAACCCATATGCGGTATCTTTGATCTGATACAGTTCGTAATCTGGGTAGATATGCTCTATTTCATACGGAAGTTCAACATCTTTGCTTTTATCAAAAACCTCCTTTCCGTCCACAAGAGAGATACAATATCCACTGCCTCCCTTTATTACTTCATCCGCATCAATGTGATATGCAAAATCTTCCGAGAACGAAAAAACTTTAGAAAGATATACTCGATCCATGTGACATGAGACAAGTGGGTTGTAAAATTCTACGGAATCTCCGCGAGACTTGTGCCATGCTGATATTTTCATTAGCGGAATGTTTGGAAAGTTGTGTCCATCAACGTCTATGAGCCCGATTTTCAACTATCTTCCCTCCGTTCCCCGTAGCTGCAAAACGTTTCGTCGTTCGGATGTTGTAATTCGCTACACGGATTATCACAGTATGGCGCGTATTCTTTTCCATCCTCATACCATACGCAATATTTGCACCGCACGACATCGACGGCGTCTACCTCTGGCATGTCTTCAACGATCTGTACCGCAAGTTTGTTCGGAAACGTCCATTCTTCCGCCCTTTCCGGCGCTCCGTATTCGCTGGCGTTAAACGCCGCGATCAGTTCGTCCTTATCGCACAGCCGCTTATCCATCTATTGCCTCCCATTTCTCGCATCCTTCTTCCCAGAAGTCCGCGCAATATTCGCTTTGATCGTTGCAGCACACGCCCTCTTCCGGCGCATACCACTTGCACGACGCACAATATCTTCGTTCGGGATGAAGCATTTCCCATACGCTCTCGTCGTCCCCGCTAAGACCGCAAACATCATCTGTGCTCACTTTGGACAAAAACAATTCGGAGCGTTCGAACGCACACACGGTATATTCGCCTTCCTGCACAACGGCTCGCGTTCGCATCTTGCATCGTTTGCACGCATGGATCATTTTCAATGCCTCAATTCTTTCATCAACTTGAGTGGAATCGTCCCTCGAAGCCCTTCGCCTTTTCCGTACACTTTGCGCCACGCGCCTCTATCGCATCGAGTAATCTGTACAAGCGTTCCCGCGTTAAACGTTCGATAGGTCGCGACCACGGGGTCAATCAGGGCTCTTTTATTCGCCGCGATTTCATCAAAGTCATACTTGTTGCAGATTTTCATTACGCCCCATCCACAAAAACCGTAATACACATTCGGCATTACCGGGCCAAGCTTCCACGCCTCAAAGTTCTCTGCGAAAAGAGGCTCGTCGCGCTCTCTCAAAAACGTAAGTTGAACAACGTAGAGGATCTTCTGCAACTGTGTATTGTTAATCGGAACCCCGTCATTCGTGCACTTCGTCACAATGTACTTCGCAACATTCATCGCGTGCTCCATGTGATATCATTCCTTCCAGCTTTTCAAATCCCGCCAAGAACATCTTCCACCCATCATCCGGCTTTGCCGTGGACGGAATAAATCTATAACAAAGCCCACCCTTATACGCCTCAACAGTTCCGTCCTTGAACACCGCGATCATCATGTCGATTTCAGGACTATAATGGTCTTCGCACAGCGTCGTATTCTTCCTCATCTGCCAGAACGCCATTGTTTACCTCACTCAATCCAGAACCTTGCTTCGTCAGCAAACTGCGGGTAGGCAGTACAAAAACGGTTCCAATCCCGAATCAGCGTGTTAAAGAAGTCAATCGTACCATCAATCGTGCCCCAGCCGTTGGGAGCTTCGTATTTTTTGTATTTCTTCGGATTCGTCGCAAGCTCTTTCAATCCATCAACGATCTTCGGCATAACGTCCACGCATAAGCCGTTGTCTTCTTCGTTTCGCCACTCAAGCCCTGTAGCAACGCGGATCATATCGCCGACGTTCCATGTGATGTTTGCATATTGCTCGCCCACAGGCACTGTGTGGCCATCTATGGTTTTAACCTTGAACCGAATGTCGTATCCCATCGCTATCCTCCCAATCAATCATACGCGCGTAGCATCGTGGGCATCGTTCTTTATGCGCCGGGTTGAAATCCGTCACGCCGCCGCAATTGCTGCATGCCCACGCCACATAATAACCGCGTGTTCGTTTCCACCTTGCGGTCGTTACGGGCTCATATTCCACGATTTCACCGATCCCCTTCGAGTGCAATTCCGCTTTCTTCCTATCAGTGAAACAGCATGCCCTGTTTTGGCTGTTCCGCTTGGCAACCCCGTTCTCGAAGATGAAGAATAGGTGTTGACCCTTCTCAAACTCTTTTGCCATATCGTCAACCTCACACGTCTTTCGGCGCATCAGGCAGCGACATCCAATACAACGGCTTTGAGTGAGCGCCAATGCCGCATCCGTTTTCGTCGATTATATCCCAAGCAGTTTCACTGCCATGCTTTTCACGGAGATACCCCACCGCCATACTGGATTCAAAAAGTAGCAACACGTCCACGACGAAGGGCGGCAGCTTATCTTCGCATTTAATCCTCTCCGAAGCTGCACGACTCTCCGAAGCTGCACGCCTCTCCGAATTTGCAATCCTCGCCGAAGCTGTCGATTTGAGAATAGTCTCCTGTCGGACAAATTAAATTCCCGAACTCATCATGCCTAAACTTTTCTATGTCGGCCTTCGTGTATCTTTTCATTTTGCATCCCTCCAGCAGCCGTTCGGCACATTTGTCACGTCTACAGGCAAGTCCGTAATGATCCGCCTGAGCTGGCAGTTATACCAGTCTGTTTTGTCGCACATGAGGCACTTTTCGTCCACAACCGCAGCGACCAGCTCAGTCAGTTCGTCTCGGGGGACGAGCCACTTTGACTCGTCCGACTTCCCGATGTCGTTTGTTACGATCCGCAAATGCGAAATCCGCATCTGCGCAATCATCGTGTCAAGCTGTTTAACCGGGATGGTATTCAGCAACGCCTCAACAAGCTTGTCAAGCTTTGACTGCACCATCCTCAAATCTCTCCACCCGTTCGGCACACGACGCGCAAGCTGTTCCAGCTTCGGTGCGACCATGTCAATCGCCTGTCCTGCCGCATATAGGATCGTCAGCGCTTCGCGTGTTACGGAGTTCACCCGCTGTCTCTCGTCACTCATCCTATTTTCCCTCCCAAGGCCGTTCCCGCAAGTAATCGTAATATTCGTCCAGTTCGTCTGGTATCCCAGATTCTAAGTAATCCATCACCAAATCGTTGCCGTCTTGCATGATTTCTTCGCTCGTCCGCCACTTAATGCTCTTCGAGCTCAACAGCACCTTGTCCATTTGACGCTACCCTCCAAAACCCATCATCCTTCTCTGCGTATTTGCCAAAACGTTTAATTGATTATACCGCATTCACGGAGCTCCTTCAAGTTTTTTCGCGTACTTAAAGTCAAGATCGATTGTGTCTTTTAATACCCCGAGCAGTGAGGTCATCAAAGCCACTTGTTTCTCGTCGTCCGTGCGGTATGTTTTCTTCTTGCCGTTCTGCGCAACCGCAAATGACAGCACCATTCTGCCGTCCTTTCTGGCAAGCTCTACTACCCACTCCTGTCCCGGTCGAGGCGGCGCGTCTACATCCGTGCTAATATTGCGCAGATCGTTTTTGCGTCCATCATTCATGGTTAAACCTCCTTTTCGTGACCGCGATGCAAAACTCTTCGATTTCTGATGCCCACAGACAGCTCCCTATTCCGTTAAGCTGCTCCCAGATCAGCGGGAAACCGCCGATACCGTCAAACAGACTGCCCATCGTCGCGTCTCGCTCATACTCCGCGCACAGCCGTTTCAGCACCCACTTCCACGGCGGCAGGGCAATGCTGTTTCCGAGCGCCTTGTAACGCGCCGTGTCGCTCGTTTTGCGTGTCTTGCCTTTGCTGTCCGTCCAGTCGCCGATATCCGTCCATCCGTCCGGGAATCCCTGCAATCTCTCGCATTCGAGCGGGGTTAATCGGCGGACGAATTTTTTGAGGACGAGGTCTGTCGCGCTTTTATAGTCCCTTTGAGCACAAGTGCTACTCACGTTCGATTCGTAATATTTCCCAAAGTGTCCGTTTGCGTAGGTGTGTGTCTCACACACCACATCGCTGTTATCTGCCGTATTTCGCGCCTTGAGCGTGGACGCGTGTTCCGACGGCTCGTAATCGCCGAACGACCGATACCGCATCGTCATCGGCACTTGATTTCCGCCCGTACCCCTGCACGACTGCAACGTTGGTACGATTTCACCGCATTCGCGGATCACATCATTCGCGTGGGACATGTCTAAAATCGCCATGCCGCCTTGGTTTTTGTCTGGACGGGTATCGCTTGTATCGAGCGTTTTTGCAATATCTGTTTTCCGACACCCGCTGTGCGGATTGGGTGATTTCATGCTGTTGCTTGACATGGAATCAAATGCGTATACTATACTCGGCGCATGTGCGTTCGCATTGAGTGTATGACACGGATTCCCGAATTTCGGCACACTTCCGTTTTGCGGGCTTGTTATTTGAGTTGTGTCGAACGGCATAATCTCACACACTGCGGGCTTGTTGCTACCGCATTCCGCGTTGAGCGTCGGCGCGCATTCTTCGCTATAACCGATGCTTCGCGCACATTCGCTGTTTCCCAGTTTGAATCCTGCACAGAATACTCCATCGCGGGATTGCCCTGCCTTTTCTCCTGCATTTAACGTGTGAAACACACCGTCTTCGTCATATATCCGCTCGTTTTGAGGGTCCCACGGTGTAAGACATGCCACCGCCGGCCTGTCGACCGTGTTCAGCGTGTAGCTTTGGTTCTCACGCCATCCGCGTCCGTTACATCCTGCGGTATCTGCGCGGTCGATTCCGTTGCCCTGCAAGCACCAGACTGAATCTCCAGCGCCGCTTTCAGTTTCGGCGGCAGCTCCTTTCCGCGTCTCTTTGCACGATTCAGAATCCCTTGACACGCCCTTGCGGTTAAAAAGTATTTCTCCTGCGGCGCTTCCTCCAAAATCTGCGATAAGCGCGATGCGACGACGGCGTTGGGGGACTCCCCAGTATTGCGCGTCAAGCACTCTCCATGCCACACTCCATCGTCCTCCCACGTCGCGGTACTGTCCCCATGTCGGCCATCCGCGTTCAGGCACATCAATACTGGGGGCTTCTGGTTCGACGACGCGGATCGTTTCTTCGAGGACGGCGGCGAAGTCGCCGCCTTTGTTGCTTGAGAAGGCTCCTGGGACGTTTTCCCAGACCATGAACCGAGGTCGAGTTTCATTTGTCGCATTGCGCATCTCCTTTACGATTCGAATTTGCCCCATAAACAGGCCGCTTCGAGCGCCCGCCAGCCCCGCGCGTTTCCCCGCGATGGAAAGATCTTGGCACGGCGAACCGCCGATGATGACGTCCACTGGCGCAATCTCCGCGCCGTTAATTTTTGTAATATCGCCCAAGTGCTTCACAGCATTACTCCTAACTTCGCCGCAATCGCGTCGATCTTCGCTTCCGTTCTCCGCTGCGTATCGCGGATTTTGCAAAGTACCTCCGCGATAATCTCGATGTTCTCCGCGTCTGCGCGCTCAATCGGCGTTTCTTTCTTCAACTCAGGCACAAGCTCTTCCAGCTCCGCGTTGTAGATTCGGCAAAACAGCTTTGCGGTCGCAAGCGGGATTCTGCGCGCTTCCGGCGGCTTTTGGAACAAGTTGTTGAGATACCATTCGCTTCGTCCGAGTTCTCCAGACGCTTGCTTGCGCGAAACCTTTGCGCGGTTCAAAACGTCGTTGATATAATCCGTGTTGACATTAACAATTCCTCTCATTGTCTTTTACCCCCTCTGTTGTGCTTCCGTTTCAAGTTGCGTCGATACGGCTTTCAGTGCCGAGGCATAGCCGTTAAGGTACACAAGTACTCCCGTCGAAAGTTCTTTGTCGCCCAAGGTTTCCCAGATGTTCTGCTCATCAAATTCCAAGACAAGCATTTCGAATAACCTTTCTTTCGTCAGCATTTTTACGCGTTCCTCCCGTCGTTTTTCTTGTCAAAGTCACGTTCACACTTGCACTTGCGGCGTAGATACCCATTGATTGGAGTTGAGCCAATCATGATTGTGCCGTGCTCGTAAATGTGTTCACCGCATTGCGGGCAGATCAGTTGTGCCTTGTAGGCCGCCTCTTCGCCCCAGAACTGCACGTCCCGCGCAATTTTTTTCTTGGCCATGCTGTTATACCTCTTCACTCGTGAGTGTTCTAAACAACGACGCCGCATTGGCATCGACGCTTCCGCGTCGCTTTGATGCCCCTGTAAATTCCAAGGCAACGGTATTTCCCAAGATTCGGTCGTAGATTCGTGTCTTGGTTATATCGGTCGCGGCTTTCATTTCGCGCGGAGACACGTTGGTGGTAACAACAAACGGCTTTCCAGTGTTCACTCGTTCGTCGATAAACATAAACGCCTTCTCCGCCATGAACGACGTTTCCCGCTCCGCTCCGAAGTCGTCGAGGATCAACAGCCCACAACCCTTAACACGATTCCTGATATAGTTTCTGTCTTCCTGCTCGTAGAACGTAGCATCAGCCAGTGCCGCAATGCTCGTGAGATACACCTTCACGCCCTTGTCGATCAGCGCGTTGGCAAGGCAGTATGCCGCGTGTGTCTTGCCAGTACCGACGCTGCCCCAAAGCATAAGTCCCTTTTCTCCCTGCGCGACAACTTTCTCCCACTTGTCCGCATAGGTTTTTATCATGCGCAAATTCGCGCTGTCTTGCGATGTTTCAAATCTGCACCTACGGGCGGATATGTTGGGCAGCGCTTTTTCGCGCTCGATCTCGATATCATTTCGTCGCTGACGTTCAGCGTACTCCGCATACTCTTTGCGTCGACAAGCACACTGGCGATGAACGATGTACGTTTCACTCCCGTTGTTGCCATCAACCTTGCATTCCATGAACATCGGTTCTCCGCACGTCTCGCAGCGAAGATTGAGCTTGCTCGGATCGTTGTTTTTGAGACGTGCAAGCAGCCCGCGAATATCTCTTTGCGTTTCACTCATTGTCTTTTCCCTCCGGCGTAGCCCAGTAGCTTACGTCAAAGCTCATGGATTTGTTGATCGGGTCGTCGTAACCCATTTCGTCGATAGTGCGTCCGTATAGTGCTCCCTTGTTCTCCGCTGCGGGGCGGTAAGGTTGGCGCTGATCTTTACGCTCTTTCTCCTTCACCGCATCTACGACCCACTTTCGGATAGCGAGATAGTGGCTCTTTGCCTTATAGCCCTTCATCTCGATATGCTCGTCAAGGAACGTGATGGCCTTCTGCGTCATAGTCTCTCCAAACGTCTCGTTGAGCTTTGAAAGCTCGTCGTCGGTAAGGAGGACGTGCTGGTATTCGCCGTAGCGATGTTTCGGAGACCTTTGAACCTTAGACTTTTCCTGACCATCACTGGGGCTATTAAGCGCCGCGCCTTGCGCGCGCGTTATGGCGGCTTCGCCGCCTTGTATATTATCGTCAGATAATATACTGTTGTGTACTGTACTGTACTGTATAGTTGGTGGGACGTCGGTGGGTATGTCCACTGGTGTGTCCCTGTGGACGTCCCTGGGGACATCCTGCTTTGTGTCTGCGGGATGTACCCGTGCTGCAGCCCGTTGTTTTCTCTTCTTTTCTGCCTCCTTTTCGCGCGTGTCTGTCAGCTTTCCGCCGATATCGTACCAGTCTTTAATCAAGATTGAATGGTCATCCAAAACTTCGATAAATTCAGTATCTTTGAGGGCTTTTACCAATAAGTCCGCCTTCTTTTGCGGATAGCCAATAGCGTCTGCAAGCATGTCCGTTGAAACATTTTCAAGCACCCCATTTCGATCTGCATTTTCAATCGACCAAGAGTAAATTCCGACAATCAATCCGATGGTTTCCCAACGCGAAGTTTTCAAAATTTTTGAGGCAATTAAAATTCTTTTTGAGCTATAAATTGCCGTTGGAAATGCGAACCAAGTTGATCCCACTTGTGATTTTTACCTCCATTTTTTTGCTTATCCCAGCACTCCGGCAATTTCATCTGCCAGACTCACAAGCACGGACGTCGCAGCGTCTTTCCACGCGTAGTGTGCGGTGACAAAACAGGCTATCAGAAAGATGACAAGCCCGACATTGGCAATCGTCGGACGAATGTGCACCCTGTACTTTCGGTTTCGGAGCGATCTACTCATGTCGACCTCC
>ENA-ORTY01001935-ORTY01001935.1-human-gut-metagenome-genome-assembly--contig:-NODE-1935-length-21183-cov-4.988830_pt1 | contig 21183 bp, 29 predicted proteins | sample MGYA00241917_ERZ509198 | MGnify/ENA primary metagenome ERZ509198 (study PRJEB26280, sample SAMEA2338857) | human gut metagenome | biome: human gut; feature: human-associated habitat; material: faeces...
TTTCCGGCGATATGTACTCCTTCACCAGCGCCGAGATTTCGCTTAACTCGTTCATCTTTTAAATCACCTCCTTTCATATAAAACTCCAAAGCAAAAGGGAAATTGCCCCAAAAAGAGCAACTTCCCTTCTTTTTATAAAATTTTATCTATTCACCACTTTTTGTTGACAATATATGTTTTATCGTATATAATGAATATATGATAAAACATATATAAGAGGTGTTGTCATGCAGCGTTTTGAGGTTGAATACTTTGAAAAGGAGGATGGTACCTATCCTGCTGAGGAATTCATTCTTTCACAGGATGTCAAGATGCGAGCAAAACTCTTTCGCCTGCTCGAGTTGCTCGAAGAAAAAGGAAATACCCTCCGGGAACCTTATTCCAAATCCCTGGATGATGGAATTTTTGAAATCAGGGCAAAACAGGGCAGCAATATCACCCGCGTTTTGTATTTTTTCTACATCGGCAACAAAATTATCCTGACAAACGGTTTTATAAAGAAAAGTCAAAAAACTCCTCCGTCCGAAATTGATTTAGCTAAAAAATATCGGGCAGAATATGAAAAAAGGTTGGTGTAATGATGGGAAAGAACTTCCGAGAAACTTTAAATGAACAGCTCAAAGACCCTGCTTTCAAAAGAGAGTACGATGAACTGGAGCCGGAGTTTGCAATTATCAATGCTATCATTGATGCTCGCAAAGAAATGGGACTCACGCAAAAACAGCTTTCCGAGTTGACCGGTATTACACAAGCCGACATCAGCAAGCTGGAAAACGGAAATGCAAACCCATCCCTCAAAACGCTTCAGCGCCTCGCTGCTGCCATGGGGAAAAGTGTTAAAATTTCATTTGTTTAAAAAAGAGAAGGGCTTTCCCTTCTCTTTTTATTTGCCACGGTATCTCTATCTCCTATGCCGCTGCGCTGTCCCCAATCAGCTCTTTGAGCTCAGTGTATTGCTCGGTTGTGATGCGGTCGAACGCCAGAAACACGTCCAGCTTGTTCTGCCACTGCTCTTTGTCGAGCTTGCCTGCTTTCTTCTGGCGGTTGATGGTGTTTTTTGTCATGGTGTAAATGTTCATACTTTTTTCTTCCTTTCTGTTTAAACAATGGGTTCCTGTGCCGCTTCCAGCATCAAAAGCCGGTATTCGGCATCAACTACGCTTTCTTCAAAGGTTGCCTTCAAAAGCTCGTGTTCTTCCTGCAACTTACGGTGATTTTCCTGTAGCTGCTCGTACTCCTCGCGCTTTACGATTCCCCCTTTCTGCTGCCGCTCTATTTTGAGGCTTTCGGCTTCCTCCACGGTGAGCAGCCCTCTGGCTACTGCCGTATCAAGGTGCTCATCGGTGGCATAGCCTCTGCGATAGCGCTCGATAATCTGTTCTTTTGTCATGGTTTTTCATCCTTTCTTTGTAGTCACTTTTGTGGTGTATGGTTTTTATTTTGGAGTTCCGGGCAGGTGGTAAACATCGTGCCGAAAGTCCTTCCACCGAAGCCGACCTCGTGGAGCGAAATCACAAAACTGTATAACTCAAGTGAATGGATAGCGCCAGAAGACGGATGGTTCAAAATTATCATTGCCGGGCGTGGCGGAAATGGTGGGCGTTCAGATTCGCGATGGGGGAAAAGCACAGCAATCAATATGGGAGCGGGCGGCGGCTCCCCAGGATGCGCTGTTAGTGAAATCGCATTACAGCAAGGCGAATCAGTAAGAATTACTATAGATGGATATAATTGCTCTTGCGTTATCAAAGACATATCCATGCAGGCTACGAAAGGCGGTGATGGTAAAACAGCCAGCACAACTGCAGAAAACGGAGGCGATGGAGGAAAATCCTCTGGAGGCAACAAGCACAACTATGAAGGTATCAGAGGGGTAAAATCAGGCGCTCAAGAGCAATCGAGGGATTACAGTTACACCTCCACAGTATACGGTCGAAAAGGAGGACAGTTAAATGTAGATTGGTATTCTTTTTATGGAGGAACCGGTGGCGGCGGCACGCTTGTGGCAGTTGAAGGTAACTCTAACGGCGTTCGCGTGTGGAATAGAGAAGTATCGCCAAGCGGAGGCAGCGCACCCATCTGCATCATCCTCCGCGGCAACACGAACATCCCATTGGATATGCAGAATGCTAGGGATATTACCGCCAATGCGTTGGCGATTACTGCTCTGGCGCAGGAACAGACCGGCATCTTACTGGGCACTCTGGCTTAGCATGATGCCGGTGACTTCCTGCTCAAGTCGGCTGTTATCCAGCATGAGGGTGGTAATATCCATTGCGTTGAGCTGGGCTTGGGTAAGGTTGGTGTTGCCTCGTAGAGCAACGATGTAGCCATAAGCGGGATTCGGCTTGTAGTTTTTTGATGGAAGACCCATGCCTGCAGCAGTACTATATCCCTCGTATGAGTTTGTACCTGCCCATCCGCCTTCTTCCAATCCAATCTCAAAGCCACCTGTACCGCCGCTCGCTCCCGCCTTATTGACAAGGTTTCCTCCACTGGCACTTCCACCTCTTCCGCCTCTTCCACCGCTATCTCCTGTAGCTGCATCGTATCCATCGCTTCCAGCGCCAGCGGTTGCTGTCTGCCCTTGCGCTTGGATTGTGGCATAGCTGCCTACTGTCAAAGTTACGGTTTGCCCTTGCGTAAGTGCAAATACACTTACAACAATTCCTCCGGCACCACCGCCACCACCGCCTCTTCGCCAACGTTTTCCGTTTGGGTCAGTCCAGGTGTTGCTGTTTCCACCTTCGCCGGACTTTGCCACACCGATAAATTTAAACCATCCATCTTCTGGTGCAGTAAAGGTGGTTGAGGTGGTATATTTTTGCATTTCGCTCCACCCGGTAGGTTCTGCTGGAAACACATTTGATACCAAATTTACAGTCTGCCCATTACTCCAAAAATATGAGCCTGCCGCATTTTGGAGGAAAACCGTTATGTACAAATTGGCACCATTCTTCTGCCCTACCTTTGTAAATTGCACGGTTTTCCCTGTCACTTTTGGGTCGATTTCGGCAGATGCAATCACCTCACCATCTGCCTCTGTGGTAGGCGTGCCGCCCTCTTTTTGGATTACCACATAGCCGGTCACAAAGCGGTTGACTGCCTCTCTGCCCTCTACCATCACAACAGGCAAATCAAAGCTGCCGGTGGTCGTTCCCTTTTCGTCCGTTGCGGTCAGATTTGTCACGGCTCCCGGCTCTTTGGCAGTGAGGGTAACGCTTGCGGTTGCTCCCTCCTGCTTGTCGTTGAGCTGTCCGGTCTGGTTTACGGTAAACACCCGGTAATGATATGCCTGGGTGGAAAACGGCGGCAAATCATAAAAGGTGTCGTTGCTGCCCTCATAAGCCAAATCACCGTCAATGCTGGTCGCTGGCATTTCGCCGGATTTTCGCCGCACCATGATTTTATAGGCGTTTACGTCTGCCGGGATTTTTGTTTTTACCAGTACCCTGTAACCGTACTCCGGGGCGGATGCGTCCGCTGCACTCGTCTGCGTTACCTGCTCCGGCACAATCGGCTTGAGGCTCAGGCTTGCCCTTGCTGGAGTGTCGCAGGCTGTGCCCTCCACATTTACTGTATACACCGCCCAGTGATAATCAATGCCGTAGTTGGTGCTGGTGGTATCTCGCACAGTGGTGTCCTTGCCGGTGTATACTACCGTACCATCACTCATGCTCGCCGGTGCGCTGCCCTCTTTGCGTACTACCACAATATGGTCGCGGTACACGTCAACCGGCAGCTGGATAGTAAGCGTTGCCGCAAAGGCGTTTTTGTCGGTGGTGTCCTTTGCACTCACGCTTGTGGGGGCGAGCGGCTTTTGTGCCGGGATAGTGATTTCTGCGGTGGTCGCCGACATCTGATAGTTTCCGGCGGCATTGCGTGGGAAGTAAGCATAGATATACCGCACGCCTGCCCGCAGGTTGTTGGTATCATCAAATGATGTGATTTTGCCGTCTGCCACCAGCACACCGTCCGTTGGTCCCACCGGTGCCACATTTTCGCCTCTGACAATCCTTGTCGCATCCCAGTCCAACGACGGGTTGATGTGGGTGCCATGGATTTTGAGCTGGGTGGCGGTGCTCTGGTTGCTCAGCTTAATGCTGCTCGGCTCAATCGGCAAAGGCAGCGGTGTACCGATGGTGCCCGGATTGCCCAGCAGGTTGGAGTAGTAGGTTTTTGCCTCGCCCGATTTGGAGCGGTACAAGGATACCTGTGCATACATACTGATGCCCGGAATCTCTCGTAAAGCGTGGAAAATGATTTTTCCCTTGCTCTGCTCCGCTACCAAGCCAATATTTCCATCCACCATCTGAGCAATGAGGTTCGGGTCCGCCTTGATAGCCAAATCCATGTTTGCAAGCACCGTCTCAGGCGGCAGCTGTGCCGTTACATCCTGGATGTAGGTCACCCCATCCGGGTCCCTGCTCCAACCGCTCTTGTTCAGATTTACTGTTGCCACCAGCAGCGGATTGTCCCAGTTCTCCCGGTCGTCGGTGGAAACGTGGAGTTTCATGTCCTGAAAATGCCCCATATGAGCGGTCTGGTCCTTGTTGTGGTCGGCAAGGTCTTTAAACGTCAAATTTACCCCATCGTAGGAAATGCTTAGATGAATGGCATCTGCATCCACTATAGAAAGCCTCATAGCGATTTCCATCGGATTGGACATACCGTTTACAACTGCCAGTTTAATCCACCCAGGAGCGTTGGCATGGATGATAATGTTGCCATCCTTGTCGATGACACCAATCTCGTATACCATCCAGCCGCCGACTGTAATCGGCACATTGGTTTTTGCCAAAACGGTGCTGGGATTCGACGGGTCGAGCATGGTAACACATTCCCCTCTCCAAACCTCATGCACCAGCTTTGTAGCGGTTCGGTCCGGGAGAAGCGAAGAACCGTTTGCATCACCCAGGGCAATCTCTTTAATTTCCAGCGGAGTACCTGTTTTCAGCGCCTGCGCAATCTTTTCTCGACCGATATTCGTAACAACCGAGTAATAAGGGCTGTCGTCCTCGGTCACAATCACGCCTTGCTGAGCACGCGGTACGATTTTATCCATACTTTTCCATCCTTTCTGCAGTTATCTTGTATCAAGGTGATATTGCGTAAAAACCGTTCCGCTCGGCACAACCTTTGTGCTGATTGGATAGGTTGCCGATTTCATTTTTCTTTCCGATATTGTACAGGTGACGAGATTCTGCGTAAATGCGGATGATTTTAACGTAGCCGGGTCCGGCTGAAGCTCTGTTTCTGCCCGGACATGGATTCCAACACCAGCAGCAGTCAAAGGAGGCAAAATAAACACATCCCCTGCTGTGTAGTGGTAAGGGAAAGAAACGGTCAGACTGGCAGGTCCTTCCTCATTTTCCAGATATTTTATCTTGTCCGCTCCCCAAATCATTTTGATTGCGGAGATAATATCTTTGTAGGTTGCATTGGAGGTGTTTTCCAGAATTTTGTATTTGAGATATTTGCGATAGCGCACATCGTCAATCACATCGAAATCCAGATTGCCTGCCTGAGCTGCCAAAAGTCCTGCATCGGCTCGGGAAAGCACCACAATATCGCCGATGCGGTCTAACTGTGCTCCCTGCGCCCGATCTACATCCAAAATCAGTTTCATCTGCTCCAAACAGGAAAAAATCTCCTCAAACTGCCTGTCCCAGCATTGGCACAAGGCTTCTATTTTGGGCTTTCCCCTGAACTGCCAAGGAAAATCTTCTATCATAGGCTTCATCTGAGTTCCACCTCAATCCGTTTTTCTTCCACCAGAATCCTCTGCCGCACATCAGCGGCAATGTTTTTGTTTTCACCGTACTCCCCAGTTTCCGGTGTTTTTCCGGTATCGGTAGTCGCAAAAGTTTTCACGTCGATATACCCGATGCCGGTTACGCTGCGGTACACATCGCCCAGCAGCTCCTGAATAAACAAGGTTTTGCCTGGAAGAATTTCCTCGCATTGAGAAACAAGACTTTCCTTCACAAGGTCGGCGTAGTTTGGCGGCAAGGCTTCTTTCCGGCTCGGCGTCAGCGATACTTTGAGCCAAGCATATACCGGCTGCGGACGGTTGAAACAAACCTCCACCGGCTGGCTGTCGTCGCTTGGCACCTCCACCTTTGTTGAGCCGTATGTCTGGATTCCTCCTGCCTTTTGCTCCAAAATCGCCCTCGCAATCTCCATATCAGAGCCGCCGGAAACTACAACCTCGATGCTGTGCGGCGGTCTGCCGTACTCATCGGTCAGGTTTGTCTTGTTGTCGTAGCACCGCACTGATGTTACGCCCTGCACACTATCGAGGATGGAGGATTCGATGGAGTTTGTCATCCTTGTTGCATGGGCGGAAATACGCTTGATATACGATTGCCGCAGTTCTGTATCCGTTTCCCTCATCCTACCAAGCACCGGTTCAATCAGATTGGCGCAGGATAAGAACCCCGGACGGTTTGTCACAATCTGCGTGATAGAGTCGTTCGGCAACTGGTATTTACCAAAATCCTGGGATTCAAACGTAATCAGGCTGGAAACGCTTGCTGTCGTCATGTTTTCACTCAGAAGAAGAACATTGCTCTTCTGGATGTTTTTATCCTCAATCAGCAATCTTTCTCCCTGCACAGTAGCGTTATAGTTTTCCTTTGGGAGTTTATCCGCAAGCCCTTGCAGGATATTCTGCTCCCTTGGGTCCTCGCCGCTGCTGACGCTGTACAGTTCCCCGTTGATTCCGATGGTGTAAATATCGTTCCTACCGACGGAAATGATTTTGATAGATGCCTTGTTGAAGGATTGACGGGTAATCGCCTTGTCCTCCGAACACAAGAACAAGGTCGGCGGCTGGGTAATAGAGGAAATCAGCGTGCCGGCCGGAATGGCAGAACCATCGTCCCCAGTACAAAGGATGCTGTAAAAAGTCTTTTGGTCGGCAATTCGCCGCAATCCGGCAAACTGCACCGCATTATCGAGGCTGATCCCCTGTGCGCTGGATGGATAAAATGAGTGGTACACCTCTTGCATCACTTCCCACAATTCCGCCAGCCGGTCCGCCTGCACTGTAAGCAGGACGTTCAAAAAGGATTCTGGATTTTCCATCGTATTGAATCCCCATGCCTTAGACAGCTCCTGATGCTCCTCCTTGTAGATAGCATCCATTCTTTTGGGGATAAATCCTGTTGGTGTTACCCCGTAATTAGAGCTCATCAATCATCACCTCCTCTTCGATTGCCCCTTGCGTTGTCTGCGCCCTAAAAGTCACTGTGCAGATTCGCAGACGTTTGTTAATTTGAATCCTGATATCCTCCACCCCAACTACCTCCTCCACGCTCAAAATCTGCTCGCGGAACAACTGCTCAATCACAGCTATATTTGGGTTTTTTACAAAAACCTCGCTGAAGTACGGAAGCCCTAAAAGGGAACCAAACTTCCATTCTCCCAAAAACCAGCGCAGGCGTATTAAAATAGCCTGTCGGACAGAATCCGTCAGGCTAACATCTCCGCTGGGGGTGAGGTATAAATCTCCGTTTTTGTCTAAAAGAAGGTCCTTCAATCGCCAGTCCTCCTTTCCCGCTACGCACTTGGCGGACCAGACGTTCCGTCGCCGCTTGTAACATTGGTGTGCGTATGGTTTTGCAGGCTGATTCCGGCACCAATTACATCTCCCTGTGCAGTGATTTTTCCACTTACCGTGAGATTTCCTATCAGATCCGCGCCACTTCCAGTGATAGTCAGGGTAGTTCCTGCATTTTTCAGCGTGATTGTTCCACCCTTCATCTGCATAAGCTGGCTGTCGTTGCGCTTTATCAGCACTTCATTGTCGGAAAACATGGCACGAGAATCTTTCTGCCGGATGATGATGGCATCCTTGCTCTGAGCCTCCTGCATCAGGGCGTTAGGTTTTCGGCATACACCCATGATGGCAATGGCATTTGTCAGGTCATGCTTTAAGTCCGGCAAATCCTCGCCCCCACTCCTCCACGCATCCAGCGCCTGCTCAGAAAAGAGGAGCAAGCACCCATCCCCCGGTTTTACCGGGAAACAGATGCAGCTTTCCTGCGTGCTGCTTTGCTGGAAGTGTACTGGAACCTTTGCGATTTGTGGGTAATCAATCTTCTGCCCGTCCGGGCGCTTGATTTTCCCGATGGGTTTTACAATGGCGGTACATTTGGCTGCATCGAAGGAAACGATTTCCCCTGGGATGCAGGTGTGTACTCCATCCAGTGATTCGCCGATGGTTTCTTTTACCTGTTGGACAAACTCTTGCATCATGACGCTTCCACCACCTTTGCAATACAAATCCAATCCCCTGCCATGTTATCCCCTTGCATTTTCACCGATTTCACTCTGAAAATTCCGCTGGCGGCTTTGCTCTGCAACTGCACCAAATCATTCACCCCAATAGCGGCATTAAGAAAATACCGAATTTCCCATCCTGCCTGCGCTTTGTTTTTTGAGCTGTTCTCCTCTGCACTGCCGGAGTTTTTTTCTGATTGCGTCAGCTTTTTAGGGCTCCCAATCAGCCCGGTTTGTGGACTGATGAGGTGAGCAACGGTCGAAATCGGCTCGTTTGGCTTCGTCACCTGAATTACTCCGTTTTGGATAGTCCATGTCAGATTGTTTGAGGCACAAACTTTGTCCAGTACATTTTTTGCAAGCCCCACATAGCTGTAGCTTTCCAGCGGTTTAAAGCTGGCACCCGGAGAAAACGTGATAGGCAATCCCATCTGTCCGGCTGCATCCTGCAAAATCAGTTTGGAGTCGGTCGATTGCAGATAGCCTAGTGTTACATAGCTGTCCCGAAGCTCTTTTCTCCCGTCCAGTACATCAATGGTTGTCTTTTGGTCCGCTCCATCATCCTCTGTCACGACATTGGTGACAGTTCCAGTGAGGACCATCGGGGTATTCCCTCTGTATCCTGCATTGAGGGTAACAATACAGTCCTTTTCCTCCAGTGCCGCTTTATGCGCCGGATTCAGGTTCCAGATTGAGATTTTTGCGGTGTTTGGGCTTGCAACATCCGATTTTTCCACAGAAAACTGGATGTGTAACTCATTGGTTCCAAATCCGATTTCTCCCACCTGTCCTGCCGAGAGCTGATAAGCTCGAATCCAGTTATTCAAGCAACTTACCTCCCAGCGTCAAAAAATCTTCCTTTGAGAAAAAGATAAACTGTGCATGGTTTTCTTTGAAGTCATTCCGTCCAATGTTTTGTTTTGCGGATAACGTTCCAAACAGCCCTTCCGGCAGTCCGTGGCAGAGGGAGAAGAAATTAAGCGGTGAGTTTGGAACAATTTTGATTCCCTGCACATACGGATTCCGATTGTGGTCGAAGATTCCGAATGTCCAGTAATCCCCCGAGAAATTGTAGCTGAAGCGGATGAGGTATTCCTTCCCAGCCAGAACAACGCGAGAAAAGCTGTCGTTATAGTCTGGAACGGTAATTACAGTAATCATTTAACCCCTCCCCACAATCCCACAAGGTTTTCTACTCCACTTTCGAACCCTTCCTTGCCGAACAGCCCCGTCATTGCCTGATGGGCGATTGAGCTTTTTCCGCCTCCGCTCAAACTGTCAGAAGTGCTGCTATTGTTGCCCACAACAGTACTGCTTGCCCCTCCTGAGCTCCCGTAAGGTGTTGTGCTTGCAGTGCCGGCGGTTGTTCCGGTATCTCCCCCTCGCCCGTACTCTGATGGTATCGTCACAGCCTTGGAGGAGGTTGTCAACACCTCTTTAAGAGTAATTGGGATTTCCAAGGATGTTTTTGTGGATACGTCATACGGCAAAGAAAGGCTTGTTATACCCATGTTTTTGAAAACACCTTTCGATGAGGTAACAGTAATCAGCTCTCGTCTCGTGTATAGCTCCTGGAATCGAGCCGCTACCTGTTGCACCCTTGTCGGTGAAGCGCCGGAACGGAAGGTGATGGGAGTATTACTGACAATCACCGTCAGCGTCAGTGTTTTTGGCTTGAGAATCATTGTGTCCTGCACAGAAAATCCTTCCTCCACCGGGTAATCTGGAATATCAGTTTCCATCCCCAGTTCGTGATGAATCATCGCATCACACGCAATTCCTCCTATGTTTACTGGCTGTAGTCTCATGCTATCCCTCCCATCATCGTCCTGTTGCAAGAGCTCTGGCGGCTTCCTCGGAACTATCGTTCACAGCCTGTCCGGTCATTTCAGCGCCTTTCTGCTGCATTTCCCGGTCGGAGCCGTTGAAGGTGTTGGTCACATTGTTGTTGATGGTCACGTTGTTGGTTTTGTTGCCTCCTCCTGCGGAAGCTACTGCGGTAGCGGCCTGCACCACGGTTCCGTCCTTTGTTAGCCAATCTACTCCCTTTCCAAGCCATTCAAGTCCGCTTCCTACCATATCGCCGACCTTGCCAATAAACTTCCCAACAGCACTGCCTTTTAACCATTCCCACTTCTCTTTGAACCACTCAATCAAATCCCCCAGCGCACCAATCGCCGCGGAGATTCCATCTACAAATGCCCGAACCCACTCGCCAAGCCATCCAATTACCTTTTTGATAACACTTCCGGCTTTTTGGACAAAGTTCAAAACAGAATCAATGCCCTTTTGAATTTTCTCCCGGGCATCATCTGCATCAATCCCCATCTCCTCCAAAAACTCACCGATGACGCTGGCATCGCCTCGCATAAAGTGAATCAAATCGTCGATGGCAAGGGCAATCAGCATGATAACCGCTACCAGTGCAAGCGTTTTGAGGTTTGCCATGGTAAGCAGTCCACTGAGGCTCTTGAAGAAGCCGAGAATTTTGCTGGCGTTGAGTGCAAGCCAGATGGAGCCGGCAGCCATAGCCACCAGTTTGAGCAGATTTTCCATTCCGCCTACCTTATCGGCAAGACGGTTGAGCATCTGCACCCCTTTATCGAGCCAGCCCAGAAATTTCGAGAAGAAGTTCATCAGGAAGTAGGAGAGCTTCTTTGTTGCCCCATACTGGCTGTTGATTTTATCAACCCACAATCCCCACTGGTTTCGGATGTTGAGGAGGGCGTCCGAAAGGTTTAAGTCAAGCTCATCGAAGGATGCGTTGATGGTATCAGCGTTGTTTACTACCGCATTTTTCAGGGCAGCGAGGCTGATTTGTCCCTTTGTCGCCATGTCCTCAAACTGGTCTTTGGTCGCTCCAAGCTCTTTTTCCAACAGTTTTACATACTCTGGAGCATTTTCCAAAAGCTGGCTGATGGTTTCCCCGTCCAGTTTGCCACGCCCGAAGGAGTTGTTGATTGCCTCCTGAAGTGATGCAACTTGCTCATTGGATTTACCAGCAGCTTTGAACAGCTTTGAGGTAAGCTCAGCATAGCCGGCAGCTTCTTCTACCGTGCCAAACAACTCTTTGTTTTCCTGCACCAGATTGCCGACAAACTTTGCTGTCTCCCCGTAGGATGTACGGCTGTCATTGGCTGCCTTCAAAATTCTCTGCTGGATTTCGCTCTGCTCACCCATCCCTCGGGTAGCGTCCCGAATCTGGTCGTTGATGCCGTTAAATTCCTCAGAAATCTGTTTAAGCTGGACCAGAGAAAAACCTAATCCAAGAGCGCCGATCAGCGATTGCATCTTTCCAGAAATCTCTTGATAGGTGGTTTTCACCTTCTCAGCCTCGGACCTGTGAGATTTTACGGAGTGAACAATCTGCTTGCATTTCCCCCAAACCTTGTTGAGAACGTTGAAAAGGCGATTGCTTTCGCTTTTCCCTTTTCTCGTTTCTCTGGAATTATCCTTGTTGGTTTTGAAGATTTTTGCCAGAACATCCCGGAGCTTTAAGTGTGCCTGAACGTTTTGCTGTGTATTTGCTTTTGCTTCACGCTCCGCACCCACAACCTCTGTCTGCCGCTGTTTTTGCTCTGAAACAGTACGATTGATTTGCTGGTGGTTGCTTAAAACCTCCTGCGTGACTTCTTCCTGTTCCCGCAGCTCCTCCGTGATTTGCTGCTCTGATTCCAGTGTTTCTTTTGCTGGTAGCGGTCCTGCTGCTCTTGGCGCATCCTGTTCCGGCGCCCTATTTGATACTCGAGCGGATTCCACTCGGATCCTGGCGGCAATATTATTAAGGGATTCTTCCCAGCGCTTTTTTGCACTGTTGATGGATTCCTCCGCTTTTTTCAAGGATTGCTCATCGAGGTCAAAACCAATTGCAATGGCAATATCCCGTATCGTCAAATTCTCACCCCCTCCTGATTTCCTCTGCCTGCATCTGCTGGATATCCATATCGCGGATATACAGCGCATAGAGTTTTAACGCCTCATCCAGTGAGTAGCAGGTTTCCAGCTCCCATTTGGATGCAAGCCCTGCTTTGATGAGGGTGTACATCCGCAGCTCTAATTCCCCGAACCTGCTTGTGTCAAGGTGGCCGTACTGTTCTGGATTCCCAGTCCCCCCTCCTCCTTCCCGAGGTTGCCAAAGAGGGCACTGATTTTCTCGAAAAAACCGCCAAAGTTCTCCTTGAGGACATAAAATGCCAAAAGGTACATATCCTGAATTTCTGCACAGAAAATTTCATCTGCCATTTCTTCGGTAAGATACTCCCCCTTGTCCCTAAGCACGATGTTTTTCGAGCAAAGCAGCTTTTTGAGTAACCTCTCAATCTTATCTCCGCTCACCATCGAAAACGCCTGTGCAATCTGCGGAGCCGCTTCCAGCACATCATCATCTAAGCTCAGCTTTTTATCTCCTCCCAGCAGGGGCGCAAGCGCACCCGCCGCCGGCAGAAGCATTCCAGTAAGCTCACCAGAAAGATTTGCTGCGGTGAAAGCTCCAAAAGGATAAATCAGGAAGTTGATTCCCCCTAGATTTACCTCTCTTCCTTCCATCCGTCTGCTGTAATTGCTCTGCATTATACGTTGCTCCTTTCGGAATCAGCTGTGTAAATCACCCACTGGCGGCTTCCGGCTTTTCTGCCGAAATCGCTGTTTGGTGTTTTTGCTACCCATGCTTCCTCGGCAGAAAAGATAACTTCTCCGCTTTTCTTTTTGATTAACAACGGGAACATCTGTAAATCCCCATCTCTCAATCTCTGCGCAAGGTTGTTCAGGATGTGGTTTGCCTGCACGCCATACAGGTTTGTGATTGTTACCTTCGAGCATGGGTTCGGGTCGAGGGAAACAACAACCGCGCCATCACAGCCGGCGGTTGGAGCTGCCTCTTCTGCCATGTCCTCAATGCTCAAAAAGGCATCATCGGCATATCCGGTAAGGCGGTATGGTCCAAGCCCGATCAGGATGTCCTTGCAATTATAAATTACTCTCTCGCTCATGCTTGCCTCCTTAATACTCTAAGGTGCCGCGCACCTCTACAAAGTGGATTGCACCAGCCAGCCGAGCCGTAAACTTACAGCCTTTCAGCTGTCTGCTCGCCCGTTCCGCCTGTGTCAGCTCCCTTGCCAACGGTACCGTTACGGTGTATCCTGGCACTGCATTGCCGCTATCATCGTACTCTGTTGGATTGATGCCGCCCATTCTCTGTCCACGTTTGAGTGCAAAAATCATCTGGTTTTCCACCAGCGCAATGCCTCCGTCGGTATAAGGGATTTTGGGATTGGTGACAAACAGATTGTAGATGCAGTTCTGCATGAAGGCTTTGAGCCACCACATAAACCGCACGGTATCAATCCATTCTCCACTGACGGTTTTGCCGCCCTGTGTAACGGTTTTGCCGCCGTACTCGGTAAAATAAGAGATGTTCTTTTCCTGCAGGGTGGCGATCTGGGTAGCGGTAAGCTCTGCCACGGACACACCATGCAGAGATTTAAACGCCCATGTCTCGCTGCCCGGCTCAAAGGAAAGGCAGGCAGCGCTGAAGGCTACATTCATGTACTTGTCTGCTTCAGTTTTGTTTGGACTGTAAATCTCGAAGCTATTTTGATAGGTGCTTGTTTTCAGGCTGCTCGCCTGCTCAACTGTGGTGAAGCAAGCCATCTTCTCGTGAGCTTCCGCCCACTTTGCAATATCCTCATGCTTTGCTTTCTCAATCCCTGCCGGGCAAATTACAAACCACTCGGTGTTTGCCGATGCTCGCTCCAATGTATCGCTCAGTGCCTCTGGGGTTTCCAGATTCTTTACATTAGCCGCTACAAAAATCTTGGACGGGTGAGGCTGCTGGGAAAATGCAACTGCCGCCGCATCGTAAACAGCTTCGCCCTCTACCCATCCTGCTGTTTTTACCCCTTCCAGAGAGGTGTAGACTCCGATTGCCTTGTAATCATCCAGCTTTTTGGATGCCGGTTCCGGACCAACAATCAGGATGCTTCCAAAGCCGGCGATTCCGGTTGCCGGAGCTGCAATCTGAATCTGGATATCAACAATATCGCTTAAATTAGTGCTCATTAAGCCTGTGCCTCCTTGCTATAGTTTACTTCTGCACTTTCAAACCAACCGCTTGTGTCAGCAGCTTGCTCGCTGGTGCCTCCCCCGCTCGGTGTCGGTACAGTGCTGTCCTGCCCTGCCGGTGGTGTTGTACTGGAATGTCCATACACATCTTCCACAAAACTGATGGAAAACTCCTGCATTGCCCGATACTCATATTTAGCATCGTTGAGCAAAGCGCTGACATCCAGCGTGCTTCCCTCCTCCTGCAAACAAATATCGTGCACCTCCAAAAAATCCTGCCCTGCATCTGAGCCAAGATAGCGGATAAAACTTTGAAGGTCGCTGACGGCTGTATTTCTGGGAGGAGGCGCACTCATCCCTGGCTTTCCAGTGCCTTTTCTTCCGCCGGTATACAGGTTCAGAGCAATCCGCCCTGTGCAGTAATACCGCTGGGAGATTTCTGTCTCTCCCGATTCGTCTGGGTGGAGAAAATGCGAAACGTCTGTTAATTTGAGGGCAACAAAAGGATAAGGAGGTTTGACTTGGTTGGTCTCACACCATCGGACGGTTGCTCCTGCAAAATATCGCCGCACCAACTCCTCCACCTTCAGCTGCGCTTCTTCTGTTGTCACACTCTCACCCCTTCCTGCTCTCCTGCCGGCAAAACTACCCATTGGCACTCCCAGTGCCCGATTGGAGTATGCTGCCACTGGGAAGCCTGCTCACATTCGTACCATTCCCCTTGATAATACAGGCGGTCCGCCGGGGTGCCTACTTGCTGGTTTACGGTATGTATCTCTGATTTCCCAAAACTTTTCACCCTGCGAAGGGAGCGTTCTCCCTCCGGCAAGGCTTCCAGTTCCCGAATATTCAGGGATTGGATGTTGAGCCGTACTGTAATATCCCGATATGGGTGGCATCCATCCTGGTCCGCCTTTCCGTATCGGCGAATGGTGTACTGAGAAGAAAACATCAATCATACTCCCCTTTCTCGCAGATGGTATACGAGATACTATCCCTCATCGTCCCGGTATCAATCAGCGGATGGTCGTGACCTTTTCGCCTGATGGTGGAGGGTGCGTTTGGGACAAACTGCCCTTCATCGATGCGGTTTTGCACCTTTTTGCGTACATCTTCCCCAATCACCTCAAAAGCCTGCTGGGAATCTTTTTCTCCCAGCAGTGCCTGAGACACTTCGGTTGCCGCCATCTCCTTGATTTCCTCCTCGTGCATCTGCACCGTCTGCGCCAAAAACGGGCGGGAGGGAATGGTACTTGTGCCAAGCTCATTGTATAGAGCAATCTCTACCAAATCAGCCTTGGATGGCATTCCATTGTGCTTTTTCCCCTTCTTCCCTCGCTTTAAGCCGACACGCACCTGTTTGGTGGATAGCTTTTGAAGCTCCCGAAAGAATCGCTCTCCCTCCGGCGTCAGCCTATCGTGCCCTGCCATTTCAATCCCTCCGAACCATAATTGGGATAATCGCCTGTTTTAATCGCAGATACTCCATCCCATAGGTTGTGAGAGATAGTGAGGATTCTACGCCGGCAACACCCGTGTTATTGCCAAAAGAAACAGAGGTCGCGCCCTCCGTGTAGGACACAACCCCTGCTCTATCAGCAATATTTCCAAATGCACCTTCTGTACCCAGTCCAGCCATCTTCATACGGTGAGCAGTGAGATAGACAAGTGCCTGCGGGTACTGAGTGCCAAACGCTGTTTCACTCACCAGCTGACTTGTAAGTTCAAGCCATGTTTGGATAAGCCCATCGGGAACCTCGGAAAACTCTGGTGCAATCGTGCGCAATAATGTTAAATTATCCATTACTGCTTGCCTGCGGAACCGCGTCTACCGCTTTTTGGCTTATCTTCCTCCGACTCAGTTTCCGACTCGGTCTCAGGCTCGGCTGGTGCCTCTGGTTCAGCGGATTCTTCCGCTACTTCCTCCGAAATCTCAATCACTCCACGCTCCTGGAAGAAATCGAGAATTTCGCTTTTTTCGTACTCAGCCGGCAGCGGCTTTGTCTCCCTCGGGAGGAGGAGAACAGTGCCGATGCTGATAATCTTAGTCCCTTTGTTGGTGATATTTTTCATTTTCTCAATCTCCTTTTACACGCCGACTGCGATAATAGCAGACAGCGGATAGTAAATCATAGCGCCGACAACTCTGGCTTCGCATGGTACTACGATTTCCAGATTCTTGTTCTGAGCTGGATGCTGATAAAATGGCATCGGGATTTCGATGGAGAGTTTTTCCACATTGTTGGTATACAGCAGCGCAACACCCTTGCCATCGCTTGGTTTTGCGTATGGATTGCTCTCTACTGCGGTTGCGTTGAGCTCCGCACAAGATACAATCGTGATACCGTCAAGGTTATCCTGGAGATATTTCAGCACGGAAATACCGGTATCAGGGATTCTCTTGACAGAGAGGTCCAGATACACATCAGACGGGATTGCCAGCGTATCTGGATGCTCGGTGTTCTGGGTAGCGGCGTTGACCTGTGCGATCATGCCGGAAACGTCCTTGATAATCTCGTCCACGCTCTTGCCTTTCCAGTCGGCTGTGCTGCTGGTAGCCCCGTTTGGCAGAGAGTACAAAGGAATATCGTTGTTTTCGGACAGGATACCAACAAGGTTGTTTTCCTTGTCGCCCTTCCATGCAACCGAGTTGGTAAAGCGGTCGATAGCGTATCTTGCTGCGGAACCTTTTCTTGCATCCAGTCCCTTGCCTGCCAGTTTGGAGGCTCTCATGTCCTGTACGCTGTATCCGTAGCTGGCACCAATGCCCTTCACCAGTGCGGTTTTGGGCTGACCCTTTACATCTGCACGAGGCAGGTCGGTGGCGTAGTTGCCGATGATTTTGGCAAGACCGGTAGGCTCATATCCGTAGTAGGTTACACTCTCTGCACCCTCTGGCACCTCATGGGTAACAGGGAACATTTTGAGGGCAGTGAGTTCTGGGAAAACTTTGTCGTAGGTTTTGACCTTTACAAAATCAAGCTCCCTTGCAAAGTAGACGCTGGCATCCTCGGCAGCATCAAAATTCATCTGAGGGTTGCTGGCAAGGCTGGCGGAAATGCCAGAGTTTTCAATCGCCTTGCGGTCCTCTGCGCTGAATGCAGTGTGCTGTGTTTTGTTCATCATTTCTCCTCCTTATTTCTGTGCGTAAAGCTCGATTGGAGCGATATTAGATAAATCCTTCTCGCCCAAAAAGCGTGCGTTAAGCTGCAAAGTGTTTGCGCTGTCCGCCGCAGTTTTGAAGCAGCCAAGACCAGCGCCGTTGATTACCAGATATACAGGGTCGCCGTATTTTGGTTTTACGCCATCTACGATGCGCACCCAGATTCTGCCGGAGTGCATCACGCTGACGGTGCTCTTTGCCGCTACGGAAACATCGCCCTGCGCGTCCATCTCTCGCACATCTGCCATAATGATACCCTCAAACTTGTCGATAGTAGCACCGGTAGCGGGGAGCTTCACTGTTTTGCCGGCTGTTTTGCCCTGAACAACGCCCATGCCAAATTTAAGCCCGGCAGCCTCATTCATACGGCTGTCCACAACATGGTCGGTCAGGTCGTACAGTCCGCCCGCTACACCAGCAGGGGTAGACTGGGTGTAATTGGTCCACATGCTCATTACTTGTTACCTCCATCCATTTTTTCAATCATTCTTCTTCTGGCTTCATTCTGCCCGTCAACCGGCTTGTTGTGAGCGGAATCACCGCGGAACATCTGCTGGCGCTGATAATCTACGTCCTTTCTTTTGCCGACACTTTCTTTGGCAATATCAAACATTGCGTTGATGTAGGCGGTATCTTTGCCATCCAGACGGATGTTCGGGTGCACCTTTTTGATGATGGCTTTCTTGGCATCCATCGGTTTCATTGTCTCGATACCATCCAGATTGAGCTTGTCCCCCAAACGAATCAATTCGATTTTCTGATTGACATAAACGTCGATGCTGTCCATGTTGAGAGGATTCTCCTGGGGTTCCTCTTCATCGGCATTTGCTTCGGCGGTTTCACCCTCGCTGTCAGTTTTTGCTTCTTCCTCAGCGGATGCCTCGTCAAAGTCGATTTTTGCCTGAAGCTGTGCAATGAAGTCCAGCAGTTTCTGAATGTCCTCGTCCTGCTGTGCAATCACGCCGGATGCCTCATCCATTGTCTCGCAGTCACCGGAAGCGTCCCTGCGGTCACGGCGGTCTTTTACCTCCTTCACCGGGTCAGCCTCGTTCTCATCTGTGGTCTGCTCATCTGGATTGGTGCCCTCATCAGCGGTTGGATTGGTGTTTTCCATCCGCTGTGCCTGTCTCTGTTTGTACTCTTCCACCAGTCTTGCAATTTCCTCCGGTGTGAGTCCGTCTTTTCTTGCTTTTGACATTTGGTTTCCTCCTTGTTCTTCCCCGTCGATGTTCAAACGGGCTTGTTCTCCCGCCCTTGCCTTTTCAACAAGAGCAAGGTGGTTGATTTGGATATTTCTTTGTATTGCGTCATAAGGCTGTCCGTTCCATACTCCGGGCGTTTCATCCGGCGTTTGGGTGTATCCCAGCGACAGTTCACGCAATCCATAGTCCAACGATTCTGCATCATGTATCACAATCTGGGCGCGGACATTGTCTCCATCCTGGATCCCCTCGCTCAAAATGGTGCCAATGTGCTCCTGCTGTACATTGTCCACATCAACAAGCCCCGCCTCGTGAGTGAGGATGACGGGCTTGCCTTTGTAACTCGCAAGGCTTTCGGCAGCAAAAACTTCCTCCGGCAGCCGCAGTTCCCTGCGGATAGTGCCATCTGGATTGTGATACTCAAAAATTCCCACCCTTGTCAGGATGGGATTATCAATCAAATATCCCTCTGGTGTGAAATAGGTATCACTCAGAGGGATGCTATCAAATCTTTGTTCCATTGCTACTCCTTTTTCTCATACGGCACAACAACATTTCGAGGAAATACCGGGATTGCAGTGCACCGGCACCCATAGTCCTCCCCCGGATGGCAATGCCGCCCAGTTCTCGGGTCCGAGAGCGGCGGGGAATCCCACGAGAATTTATTCCCGTTGAGCTTCCTGTGCTGATGGCGCACCTTGGAATCCCTTTTGGAAGACCAAATGTACTCCCGGACACCTGCATCCGTCTGTTGTTGCCTTGTAAGCTGTGCCTGTAGTTTGCCAACCTGGTCTCGGGCAATAAACTTCGCACGGTTCTTACTGACTTGGCAGGTATGCTGGATGTGCTTCACCATCTGGTCCGTAGCGGCATTTTGGGTAATATCCTCCCAAAGGGTATCCCGAATCTGCTGGACAAGCTCCTGAGGGATTGAGGAAATCATTCCCATATTTTCCCGAAACCACTGTTCCAGCAGTTCTTTGTAGAATGTTTCGTCGTAATATCCCGAAAGGATTTTTACTCCCAGCGTTCGCTCCACCGCCTTGCTCCATCCCCGATTCACAACACCTCGGATAAGGTAAGCAGCGGCTTTGATTTGTTCTTCCAAATTGGAGCCGTCTTCCTCCTGCTCCTCCTCGGTTTTCAGGTCGTTCATCATTTTGGTAAGATACAGGTCAATCAGTTGCATCAATCCAACAGCATCATCGGTGCGCATCCGCTTGTTTCGGTCCTGCTTGATTGCTTTGATAATCTTCGGCATCCAACGAAGCACTACCTTGTTGTAGCGGCGGTACAAATTCGCAACTGCCTGCGAATATTGCCTTTCCGCAGAGATTGCATAGGGCGGCACATACTTTGATTTCAAGGTGTCGTGCCCATAGAATTTCTTCTGGATTTTCTCCTGTAAGGCAGTTCGGTACGCAAGGTCATTCACAAGTTTCACCTCTTTTCGGGCATGAAAAAAGGACGGTGCTTTTTGCATCGTCCTTGATAAAAATCTGTTCTGTTTTAATGACCAAACAGGCTGTTCGGTCCGCACCACTTGGAAACAATGGAGGTCGGTTTGCCTTCTCTCAGGCATTTTTCCAGCTCTTCCTTGTATACCTGCGCTGCACACTTATCTCCAATTCGGTCAAAGTCGGCATAATTGAAAGGTATCATATATTCTCCAAATTGCTTTTTATACTCTTCCTGCAATTCCCACATTTCATCTGCCCTTAAAATATCGGCATCAATACGAGCTACATACATACTTAATCATTCTCCCCATGTAACTGTTTTTTTACTTTTTCACATTCCGCATAAATATCCGGCAAATTTTCTTGTAAAAAATTCAACTTTTGTTTATCCTGAAAAGCAAGTAAAGAATAATAATTTGCAAAGATTTCGCTTTCTTTGATTCCTTTCTTTTGCCAATATTGTTTTGAGTGCCCATATGCGAACCAATAGTTTCCCTCACATACAGCACTACAAATATCAGAAGCAAAACCTTCTGTATCTGTCTGACAAAATCTCTGGAATTTCTCAGGGTCGTTGTCAATTAACTGCTTAGAGGAACTGACTTTCTGACGGAAATTCTCATTCTCAGCCACATTAACAAACTGGTTGTCAATTCGATGTGCTAACTCGTGTGTGGTAACAATCGACAAATCAATATCGTGGAAAGATTTCCTTGATGTATCGTAATAGAAAGCGTCCTTTGACGGAGAATAGCCAAACGGAGCGTCCTCGGATAATTTCGCCGACTTAAACTCCACTGCCTGCATCATAGTCTGCAAGTATGCCTGACACGGTGCATCCATCTGTTGGGTAAACGTTTGGTAATCGTCTTGAAGCTTTTGTACGTCCAAAGTTCCGTCTGAGGTAATATAGTTTTTTTGGTCGGCATACTGTCGGAGGGCAGTTTCCTGCTCTCTGCCGGCTGCGGCGCGCTTTCTCTTTGCCCTCGTTCAGAACTTCCTTCGGCTTGTT
>ENA-ORTY01001956-ORTY01001956.1-human-gut-metagenome-genome-assembly--contig:-NODE-1956-length-21041-cov-6.476603_pt1 | contig 21041 bp, 16 predicted proteins | sample MGYA00241917_ERZ509198 | MGnify/ENA primary metagenome ERZ509198 (study PRJEB26280, sample SAMEA2338857) | human gut metagenome | biome: human gut; feature: human-associated habitat; material: faeces...
AAAGAATGGTGTATGACGTCCACCTTCTTCTTTAGTTAGAACGTATACTTGTGCTGTGAATTTTGTATGTGGATGAATTGTTCCAGGTTTTGCTAATACTTGACCTCTTTCAATTTCATCTCTTTGGATACCTCTTAATAGAGCACCAATGTTATCTCCAGCTTCAGCTTGGTCTAATGTTTTTCTAAACATTTCAACACCTGTAACAACTGTTTTCTTAGATTCTTTAGAAAGACCAACTATTTCAACTTCGTCTTGAAGTTTAACTGTTCCTCTTTCTACTCTACCTGTAACAACTGTACCTCTACCACTAATTGTCATAACATCCTCGATTGGCATTAAGAATGGTTGATCAACTGGTCTTTCTGGTGTTGGTATATAGCTATCTACTGCATCCATTAATTCTTTAATTGGAGCATATACTGGATCATTAGGATCTTTTGATGTACTTTCTAATACTTTTAAAGATGAACCTTTAATAACTGGAATTTCGTCTCCAGGGAAACCATAACTTGATAATAAGTCTCTAACTTCCATTTCAACTAATTCTAATAATTCTTCGTCATCAACCATATCGCATTTGTTTAAGTATACAACGATATATTTAACTCCAACTTGTCTAGCTAATAAGATGTGCTCTCTTGTTTGAGGCATTGGTCCATCAGCTGCTGAAACAACTAATATAGCACCATCCATTTGTGCTGCACCTGTAATCATATTCTTTACATAGTCAGCATGTCCTGGGCAGTCAACGTGTGCGTAATGTCTATTATCTGTTTCATATTCTACGTGAGCTGTATTAATTGTAATACCTCTTGCTTTTTCTTCTGGAGCACTATCAATTTGATCATATGCTTCAAATTGAGCTTTACCTAATAATCCTAAATATTTAGTAATAGCTGCTGTTGTTGTTGTTTTACCATGGTCAACATGTCCGATTGTACCGATGTTAACGTGTGGTTTTGTTCTTTCAAATTTTGCTTTAGCCATTTTAAATCCTCCTTAAATTTACTTTTTATTTTTTAAAATTAATATCTTAATTGTACATAAGCATTTTATAATATTTTTGTACATTTTGCAATAGTTTTTACCAAAATCTTTTAACTATTCAATTTTAGTTGATACCTAAAAATTTATTTACTATATTTTTAGGTTACTATTATTTTACTTTTATTTTACTTTTTTAATTTATTAAAGTACTTATATTGATTTAGTTTATTGATTTTGGCTTAAACTATATTAATTATTGATTATTCAGATTTTTTACCTCTTGTAGCAACAATTGCTTCAAGTACAGATTTTGGAACTTCTTCATAATGTGATGGTTCCATTGCATATGTTCCTCTACCTTGTGTTTTTGAACGTAAGTCTGTTGCATATCCAAACATTTCTGATAATGGAATAAATGCTCTTATTTCTTGGCTTCCGTTCTTAGCTTCCATTCCTTCCATTCTACCACGTCTAGAATTTACGTCTCCTATAACATCTCCCATATATTCTTCTGGAACTGTTATTTCAACTTTCATAATAGGCTCTAGTAAAACAGATTTAGCTTGCTTACATCCTTCTTTAAATGCCATAGATGCTGCAATTTTGAATGCCATTTCTGATGAGTCTACCTCGTGGTAAGAACCATCTACTAAAGTAGCTTTAAAGTCAATTACTGGGTATCCAGCAAGTATACCACTTTCAGCTGCTTCTCTAACTCCTTCTTCAATTGGTTTAACATATTCTTTTGGAACAACACCACCAACGATTTTGCTCTCAAATTCAATACCTTTACCTGGCTCTAATGGTTCCATTTCTAACCAAACATCACCATATTGTCCACGTCCACCAGATTGACGAATGAATTTACCTTGAACTTTAACTTTATTTCTAATTGTTTCTTTATAAGAAACTTGTGGTTTACCAACTGTACATTCAACTTTAAATTCTCTTTTTAATCTGTCTACAATTATGTCTAGGTGTAATTCACCCATACCAGCTATAATTGTTTGTCCTGTTTCATGGTCTGTCCATGTTTTAAATGTTGGGTCTTCTTCTGCAAGTTTTGCAAGAGCTATTCCCATTTTTTCGCTATTAGCTTTATCTTTTGGCTCAATAGCTATATCGATAACAGGCTCTGGGAATTCCATTGATTCTAATATAACTGGATGTGCTGGATCGCAAAGTGTATCTCCTGTTGATACTTCTTTTAATCCAACTGCTGCAGCAATATCTCCAGCATATACCTTTTCCACATCTTGTCTGTGATTTGCATGCATCAATAAAATTCTACCAATTCTATCTTTTTTGTCTTTATTTGCATTTAATATTGTTGAACCAGCATCTAATGTACCAGAATATACTCTAAAGAAACAAAGTTTTCCAACAAATGGGTCTGTTGCAATCTTAAATGCTAATGCTGAAAAAGGCTCTTTATCGTCAGTTTTTCTTTCTGCTTCATTACCTTCTAGATCTGTACCTTTAATATTAGGTATATCTAATGGTGATGGCATATATTCAACTATTGCATTTAATAATTCTTGTACACCTTTGTTTTTATAAGAAGAACCACATACTACAGGAACCAATTTATTTGCTAATGTTCCTAGTCTTAATCCCTTTTTAATTTCTTCTTCTGTAAGCTCTCCTTCTTCAAGATATTTCATCATTAATTCATCATCTTGTTCAGCAACAGCTTCTATCATCTTTGTTCTATATTCTTCTGCTTGAGCTTTTAATTCTTCTGGAACATCACATTCTTCTATTTCTTTTCCTAAATCGTCTTTATGGATAAAAGCTCTCATTTTTATTAAATCTACTATACCTTTAAATACGTCTTCAGCTCCTATAGGAAGTTGAATTGGAATAGCATTTGTGTTTAATCTTCTTTTCATTTGCTCTACAGCATTTAAGAAGTTAGCACCTGTAATATCCATTTTATTTACATATGCCATTCTTGGAACTTGATATTTATCTGCTTGTCTCCAAACTGTCTCAGATTGTGGTTGTACACCATCTTTAGCAGAAAATACACAAACAGCACCATCAAGTACTCTTAAAGATCTTTCAACCTCTACAGTAAAGTCAACGTGTCCAGGAGTATCTATAATATTTATTCTATGTCCTAGCCATTGGCAGGTTGTAGCAGCAGAAGTAATTGTTATACCTCTTTCTTGCTCTTGAACCATCCAGTCCATAGTAGCTTCTCCCTCGTGAACTTCTCCTATTTTATGAGTTTTACCTGTATAAAATAAGATTCTCTCAGTTGTAGTTGTCTTTCCTGCATCTATATGGGCCATTATTCCTATATTTCTTGTTTTTTCTAAAGGAAATTCTCTTCCAGCCACTTTTTTATCCTCCTTATTATTCTTTCATAAATTATTAACAATATGCTATTAAAATTTTAGAATTTATAGTGAGCAAATGCTTTATTAGCTTCTGCCATTTTATGCATATCTTCTTTTTTCTTAAATGCTCCACCGTTTCCAGCTACAGCATCTATAATTTCATTAGCTAATTTTTGAGCCATTGTTTTTTCATGTCTTGTTCTAGCATATTTAACTAACCATCTTAAACCTAAAGTTTGTCTTCTTTCTGGTCTAATTTCTAATGGAACTTGGTATGTTGCTCCACCTACTCTTCTAGCTTTTACTTCTAGAACAGGCATAATATTTTCAAGTGCTGCCTCAAAAACTTCTAATGGATCTTTTTGCTCTTTTTCTTTTATAATGTCAAATGCATCATAAACTATTGATTGAGCAACTGTCTTTTTACCATCTAACATAACATTGTTTATTAATTTTGTAACAACTTTGCTATTGTATATTGGATCTGGTAAAACTTCTCTTTTTGCTATATATCCTTTTCTTGGCACTATTCTTCCCTCCTTTTTATTTTGTCAGTACTCACATTAATAAATTTAAAAATTAATTTTATAATGCTTAATTCCTGTTTTTGGTACTCTGAAAAATTCTTTTCATTTTTCCGCATAGTGCATATAATCTATTCTAAATTCAAGTGCATTAAATTTAGTAAGAATTACAAGCACTAGTTTTAATATTGTTTTTAATATTTATTATTTTTTTGGCTTTTTAGCTCCATATTTAGAACGAGCTTGCATTCTGTCTTTAACACCTGCTGTATCTAATGTTCCTCTAATTATATGGTATCTAACACCTGGAAGGTCTTTTACTCTTCCTCCTCTTATTAAAACAACACTGTGCTCTTGTAAGTTATGTCCTATACCTGGAATATATGAAGTTACTTCATATCCATTAGAAAGTCTAACTCTGGCAACTTTTCTTAAAGCTGAGTTTGGTTTCTTAGGTGTAACAGTTTTTACAACAGTACATACTCCTCTTTTTTGTGGAGATCTTTGGTTTGTTACTCTTTTATTTTTTGAGTTATAACCATGTTGTAATGCTGGAGCTGTAGATTTAGCTTTACTGCTTTTTCTACCTTTTCTTACTAATTGATTAATTGTTGGCACTTGAATTTCACCTCTTTTCTAAAAAATAATAAAACCGTTAGAAATATACTATTTGCATATTTTAAACTAACGGTTATATTTTATCATTTTTATGCCTTTAAGTCAAGAAATTTTAGCTTTTTTATTAATATTTAGGCATCAATATTTGTTATTTTATTAACTTTTATTTTATATTTTTATCTTTCATCTTTTTCTTGTGGTTCGCTTTCTTTTGCTTTAGCTTTATGTTGTTCTGCATACATAGCTTCTTTTTGATCTCTAATTTCTTTTCCATATTCTTTATCAACATGTCTTCTTAATTCTTCTAAGAATTGATCTCTCTTTTCTTGTGGTATATTTTTCATTTCAGAAATATCTACTTCTTCTTGTTCTGGTTCTTCACCAACAAATAATTCTTTTATCTTACGACCTGCATTTTTAAAGAAATTTTTAAATTTTTCCCATCTTGGATGTTTTGATGTAGGTACTGGTAAGTCTGCATTTTCATCATTTGTTATCTGGTCTTCTTGTTCATTTCTAACTTCATCGACAGTTTTAGCTATGTTATTTATTAGTTTATCTTCTTTTATACCACTTTTCCTATTTAGTTTTGTATCTTCATCTATATGTCTAGTGAATTTAGTATTAGGATCTAAAGCTCTTCTTTGTATTTCATCCCATGATTTTCCTGCAAATAACGTTTTCCAAGCTAAATCACATTTTCCTATTTTTGTCTGTAATTCTAAAATTCTGTCTTTTGCTTTTTTATAAATCTCTGTTTGCTCTTTTACATCTTTTTCAGCTTGAGCTTTTTGTTCCAATAAAGCATTATATTCATATTGGTCCATTTCCATAGTAAGCTTTTCATTTGCTAACTTTGTATTAGCATCTCTTAAAGATTCTTCTGCTGCTTCCATTTTAGCTTTACTATCATCTCTTTTTGCAATTTCTACTGGCAATTTTTTAGCAATACTTTCTTTAAAAGTTCTTATTTGTTTTATTTGATTTTTATTTTTACTATATGCTATTAAATTAGTTTCTCCATTTTTTATTTTTGAAATATTAAGTTCATAATCTTTTAATTTATTTTGTGCTTCTTCTAATTCTTTGCTTGCATCTTCTATAGCTTTTTGGATTCTAGGAGATGTTTCGCTCTCTTCTTTTCCTTCTAACACTTCTATTAATTGTTGTTTTGTTTTTATTGTTTCTTTTAGTTTTTCAATCTCGTTATTATTTTCTTCTATTTGTAAATTTCCTCTAGCAATTTCTTCTTTAATTTCTTCTTCTGAAGCATCTTTAAATTTTAAATCAATATTTTGGTACATTGTTTCTAATTTATCGTTCTTACGTTTTCCCATATTTTTTTATCTCCTTTATAAAAAAAATAATATCACTATGTTATATTTTACCATAATTGCATTATTTTTTCAACTGTTTTATGTAAAGTTATTGAAATGTAAACAAAATATCATTATTTTGTTATATTATTGTAACATTTTATTGTAGTTTTTAAACTTTCTATTGCTTTATCTGCCAATTTTGCATATTTTGCTTTCTTGTCCTTTATCTTTTCTGGAAGTTCTGGTAAAATTCCAAAATTTGCATTCATAGGTTGAAAATCATTATTTGAAGTAGATATATATTTTGCTAGTGCTCCTATCATTGTATCTTCTGGAAATATAATTTTAAAATTTTCTTCAGTTTCTAATTTTGTGTATTTTGCCTTTTCATTAATTATATTGTAATTAATATTATCTTCACTTCCATTGTCAATTTTATTACTTTTTATCTCATTATCTTTTATTAGCATTCTATATGTGTTAACTGCATTAATTCCTGCAACTAATCCTGATGCAATAGATTCTACATATCCTTCTACTCCTGTAATTTGTCCTGCAAAATATATATTATTATTTTTCTTTAAGTTATAACTTTTATCTAGCAATTCTGGTGAATTTATAAATGTATTTCTATGCATAACACCATATTTTTCAAATTCTGCATTTTCTAGCCCTGGTATTAACCTAAATACTCTTTTTTGTTCTCCATATTTTAAATTTGTTTGAAATCCTACCATATTATATAAATTCCCTTGTGAATTATCTTGTCTTAGTTGTACAACTGCATATGGTCTTCTTCCTGTTCTCAAGTCTGTAAATCCAACTGGTTTTAATGGTCCAAAACGTAATGTATCTATTCCTCTTTTAGCCATTATTTCTATTGGCATACATCCTTCAAATATTTCTCGTTTTTCAAAATTATGCAATTCTACAACTTCTGCATTAACAAGTTCGTTCCAAAAATTTTCGTATTCTTCTTTATTCATTGGTAAGTTAATATAGCTTTTGTCTTGATTTTCTATTCTATCTTTCCAAACATCTATATCTTCATCTTTTTCTCTTTCTTGCTCATATCTATTACCATTAAATGCAATATTCATATTTATTGAACTTTTATCTATTATAGGTGCTGCTGCGTCATAAAAATATAAATTATCATTTCCTGTTATTTCTAATATTTCTTTAAATAATTTATCGGATGTAAGTGGTCCTGTAGCAATAATTACTATTCCATCTTTTGCCATCTGCTTTAATTCACTTGTTAAATTTTCACTTATAATAATATCATCTGTATTATCTACAAAACTATTCCCAACTTCTTGTCTTATTATTTCAATATTATTCATATTTTCTATTCTTTTTGTTACTTCTTCTGCAAACTTTTCTCTATCTACAGCTAAGGCTTGTCCTGCTGGAACTGCCGTTTCATCTGCTATTTTTATTAAAAGTGAATCCAATATTCTAAGTTCTTCTTTTAAAAGTCCGCAAGCATTTGTATGTAAATTTGACTTAAAAGAATTACTGCAAACTATCTCTGCTAAGTTTTTATTGCTATGTGCAGGTGAAAATCTATCTGGCTTCATTTCATACAATTTTACTTTTATTCCTTTTTTTGCTATTTGATATGCAGCTTCTGATCCTGCTAACCCTCCACCAATTATTGTTATATAATCTTTCATATCTTCCTCTTTTTATCAATTTTATTTATTAGCTTTTATATTATTGTTAAAATTTCCAACAACCTTATTAATCAAACAGTTTCATAATATCCGCTTCTGAAAGTTTATTTATAAATGTAGTCTTTGTTGATAGCATATTGTCTACCAATTTTTCTTTACGCTTTTGTAACTCATATATTTTCTCTTCTATAGAATTCTTTGTTATCATTTTATATACATGCACATTATTTTTTTGCCCTATTCGGTATGTTCTATCTGTAGCTTGATTTTCTGCAGATATATTCCACCATGGATCATAATGTATTACCATATCTGCACCTGTTAAGTTAAGTCCTGTTCCACCAGCTTTTAGAGAAATTAAAAATACCTTTATATCTGGATTTGTATTAAATTCATCTACTAGACTAACTCTGTCAGAAACTTTTGTCTGTCCTGTTAACTTAAAATAGTCTATATTACTTTTCTTTAATTCTTTTTCCATTATATCAAACATAGAAGTATATCCTGAAAATAATAATATTTTATGTCCAGATGATATTGCATCTTTTAGCACTTCTATACATTGATTTAATTTACTGCTTTCTCCTTTGTAATTAGCTAAAAATAGTGATGGATGGCAGCAAATTTGTCTTAGTCTCATTAAAAGTGATAATATTTTTATTTGGCTTTTTTCAAATCCATTTTCTGATATTTCTTGTTTTACTTCTTTTTTAGCTATTGCTAAATAAGACTTATATAGTTCTTTTTGTTCTTCTCCCATCTCATTGTAAAGTACTGTAACAGTTTTATCTGGAAGCTCTGTTAAAACTTCTTTCTTTACCCTTCTTAATACAAATGGTTCTATTAGTTGTTTTAACTTTTCCATTGTTTTTTCATCTTCATCTTTTACAATTGGTGTTTCATATTCTTCTTTAAACTTTTTATGTCCAAATAAATATCCAGGCATTATATAGTCAAAAATTGACCATAATTCTGATAATGAATTTTCTATAGGTGTTCCTGTTAACGCATATCTTGTCTCTGCATTAACTACTTTTATAGCTTTTGCATTTTGAGTATTATTATTTTTTATATATTGTGCCTCATCTGCAATTGCATACTTAAATTCGTAATTCTTTTCTTTGTATAACTCAATATCTCTTTTTAATAGTTCATATGATGTTATTACAATATTACATGTTGATATTTTATTTATTTGTTTTTCTCTTTGCATTGCATTTCCACCTATCGCAATGCATTTTAAACTTGGTGCAAATTTTTTAACCTCATTAAGCCAATTAAGAGAAAGTGAACTTGGGCAAATAACTATAGAAGGTTTTGCATCTTTTCCCTTTTCGTTTATATATGATAATATTAAAGCCAATATCTGAACAGTCTTTCCAAGCCCCATATCATCTGCTAAAATTCCGCCTAAGTGGTAATAATCCAAATTTCTTAACCATCTATATCCCAATTTTTGGTAAGCCCTTAAATCTGCATTTAATCCTTTTATATTTACATCTTCATAATCATTTTCTTTAACTTCTAAATCATTAACAACCTTTTTATAATTTTCATCTTTTATAATATTTGCATTTTTTAATTTCTTTAATATCTTTTCTAAATAAATTCCTCTATACAATGGAACTGTAATCATTCCATCTCTAATTTCATTATATTTTATATCCATTCCATCTATCATGTTAGACAATAATTCTATATCGTTGTTATCTGTTAAGTTAATGTAATTTCCATCTTTTAATCTATAATATTTTTTCTTTAATTTATATCTTTCTAAAATTTGGCTAATTTCACTTAAATCTAGACCAATATCCTCTATATTGATATTTAGTAAATTGCTTTCTAGCCTTACTCCAATTGAATTTATTTTAAATGGCTTTATTTCTCTATTTTTAAAATTATCTGTTGCAAGAACTTCAAATTTTTTCATATATAATTCAATGTCTTTAGTTAAAAAATCATAAATTTTTTCCTCTTCTACTAAAATCAATCTGCTGTTTTTTATATCTAGCATAAATCCACTATTACGTAAAATTTCTAAAGCGTCATCCTCTTCTACCATATTTCTTACTTCTTTTATATCTTGACTTAAAAGAGGGTTAAATTCTTCTTTTCCATAGCAAAATTTTATATCTGCAACAATTCTATTTTGATTGTCATAATCTAAATAAACTTTTACACCAAGCTCTTTTGGAATATATTTTTCTAATTCTTGTTTTAATGTATCATTAAAGTTAATATATTTCTTTAATTTTGGATTAACAATACTAAAAAAATCCCTTAGTTCCTCTTCTGTTTTTAAATATATTTCATTTGTATAATTTCGTTTATATATGTCTAGTGTCTTTAACACAATATCTTCAAATGATTTATCACACCTATATAGAACATCTTTTAATAATATATAAATATAATCTTTTCCGTGAATAATATCATATGAATATATATCTATATTAGGCTTAATTGCGTAAATATTATTTTTATTTTTTATTAATTCTAGCTTTATATTAGGCTCTTCTGTTAAGAATCTAATATTTTCTTCTATCTGTCCATTAACAAATTTAACATTTTCTTCATTTAAAATTTCAAATAGCTCATCTAGTGCAGTTTTAGATATTGTAATATTTGCCTCATTTAACTTTTTGCCATAACCTGTATATAAATTATTTGCTTCATTTGTATATTTTATAATTTCTGCATATTTTAGTATAAAATCTAATAGCTTATGGCTGCTACTCTCGAAAGCTTCTTTTGTATGTTTAAATTCTAATTTTGAACCATATTTATAGACTTCTTCTTCCATCATTCTGTCACAAAACTCAACTAAATTTTTTAGTTTATACATTTGTAAATTTCCAATTTTAAATTCTATTTTCAATGCTTCATGGAATTTGTCGTAAAAAATTGTTGGCTCTATTTTTATATTATTGTTTAGTCCTTTTAAATTTTGTATTTGCTTTTTTTCTGCAGTTAAAAAGGTATTTACTAATTGTTTAAATACCTTTTTGTTTTCTTCATCATCTATCCTATTACTATTTAAAATCATGACACTACCCCTAATAATTTACTCATTATGTATTATACATTACTTCTTATTTAATATTTAAAAAGATTCTTATTTTTTTGTATTTTTACTACTTTTGGTTGCTTTACTACTCTTTTCCTTTTTACTCGTTTTTGTTTTTTTAGTTTTTCTTGTAGTTCTTTTTGTTTTATTAGTCTCTTTTTCTATCTCTGGAGACCACTTTTCTCCTACTTTTGGTTTATTCCAAGATATATAATTGCACATTTTAGGGTTATTCTCACAAATATAATAATTCTTTCCTCTTTTGGTTTTTCTAACTTGTACTTTTGCTCCACATACTGGGCATGGAACATCTATATTTTCTACTAAAGGTTTTGCATTTTTACATTCTGGATAACCTGGACATGCCAAAAATTTTCCATATCTTCCATATTTTATTACCATCATTTTGCCACATTTATCACATGGAATATCTGTTACTTCATCTTCTAATTTAACATGCTCTAACTCTTTATCTACTTTCTCAACTTCTTTTTCAAATGGTCCATAAAATTCTCTTATTACATTTTTCCAAGGCTCTTTTCCTTCTGCAACTTCGTCAAAATTTTCTTCTATTTTAGCAGTAAACTCTACATTTATAATATCTGTAAAATTTTCTGTAAGTATTGTATTTACTACTTTTCCAAGTTCTGTTGGCACCAATTGTTTTTGCTCTTTTTGTATATAATGTCTTTCTAAAATAGTAGTAATTGTAGGCGAATATGTACTTGGTCTTCCTATCCCTTTTTCTTCTAAAGCTTTTACCAAACTTGCCTCTGTATATCTTGGAGGTGGCTCTGTAAAGCTTTGTTTTGGGTCTAATTTTTCTTTTATTACTTCTTGGCCAATAATTAATTCTGGAATATTTTCATCTGATTCTTCTTGCTCATTATCTAATGATTCTACATATAAAGTCATAAAGCCTTTAAACTTTAAAGTTTGTCCATTTGCCTTGAAATTATATGAATTTACATTTACTGTTGCAGAAACAGTATTATAAATTGCTGCTGACATTTGACTTGCTATAAACCTATTATATATTAGTCTGTATAACTTAAATTGGTCTGGTGTTAGGTCATCTTTTAATTTTTCAGGTGTTAGATCTATATAAGTTGGTCTGATTGCCTCATGTGCATCTTGTGAATTTTGCTTAGCTTTATAATATCTATTTTCGTAATATTCCTTTCCATATGTTGATTCTATATGTAATTTTGCAGCATTTCTTGCTTCCTCTGAAATTCTTGTAGAATCTGTTCTCATATATGTAATTAGTCCAACTGTCCCTCTTTCTGCTACCTTTACACCTTCATATAATCCTTGTGCTACAGACATAGTTTTCTTAAGTGTAAATCCTATTTTTCTAGAAGCTTCTTGCTGCATTGTACTTGTTGTAAATGGCGGTGCTGGAGTTCTTTTCTTTTCTCCTTTTTTTACATCATATACAATATATTTACCATTTTCTATATGTTTTAATATTTCGTCTACCTGCTCTTTATTATTTATTTCTAACTTTTTTCCATCTTTTCCATAAAATTTTGCTTCAAATTTCTTATTTGAATTTGGCTCTACTAAAATAGCATAGATATTCCAATATTCTTGTGGAATAAACTTTTCTATTTCTTCTTCTCTATCTACAATTAGCTTAACTGCTACAGACTGAACACGTCCTGCTGACAATCCTCTTTTTACTTTTTTCCATAAAATAGGGCTAATTTTATAACCAACTATTCTGTCTAATACTCTTCTTGCTTGTTGTGCATCTGTTAAATTCATATCTATCATTCTAGGCTCTTTAATAGATTTTTGAACAGTCTCTTTTGTAATTTCATTAAATGTAACACGACATACTGAATCTTCTGGTATTTCTAATATATGTGATAGATGCCATGCAATCGCTTCTCCTTCACGGTCAGGGTCAGTTGCTAAATATACTTTTTTAGCACTCTTAGCCTCTTTTTTTAGGGACTTAATTAAATCTCCCTTTCCTCTAATATTTATATACTCTGGTTCAAAATCATGTTCTATATCTACCCCTAATTTAGACTTTGGCAAATCTCTTATATGTCCCATAGAGGCCATTACTTTATAATTTCCACCTAAAAATTTTTTAATTGTATTAGCTTTTGCAGGTGACTCAACAATTATTAATTTATCTGGCATATTCTAACTCCTTTTTTAAATCTAAAGATTATAATAGCTTAAATCTTATAATTTTGCAAGTCATACTTAAAAAAATATGACCATAAATTCGACGTTTTTTGCAATATATTAATTATCACTTTATAATTTTGTATAAAAATTTCACTTATAAAACTCATATTAAATAATAAGTATTTCAAAACATTTTAATCTTTATTACTTATATATTTAATTAATATTTAGACCAAATTATCAAATTAAAAAGATTAGAAATTTAAAGTAAATAAAATATAACTTTTATACATTATTTTACTTTAGATTACTAATCTTCTTTTTAACAACTAACCAAGTCTTGTAAAACGTCATCCAAACCAATTGGTGTTACTTTATATTCTACAAGTAATTTTAAAATATTATCTACATCATTTTCTCTGTTTAAAATATTCTTTACTTCTTTTTCTTCTATCTCTAGTATTTTTCCTATCTGCGTTTTCTTTATTATTGTTACTCCATATGGCTTTTCATCTTTTTTAATTTCTCTTTCGTTGACATTTTTATAGTATTCTAAATACATTCTGTCGAAATTAGCTTGTTCTGCGTCTTCGTTGTTTATGGTAGTTTTGCCGAAAAATGTTCTAAGATTATGCAATACAGTCTCCTCCTTCCCCTAAACTGCGCGAATTCGAACGCGATGTTTCAACTATATCTTATAATCTTAAACTTTTCAATGCTTTTCCATCTCCATTATTCGACGTAATTCGACATATATTTTATCTTCTACATTCTTGATTTCTACCGCGTGAGCGTTTTCACTCATTCGACACATTTTTTCTTTATCGCTAATTATTTCATTAATTGTCGAATTTAGTATATTAAAATCTAAATCTGCGTCCAAAATTATTTTTGCTGCTCCAACTTTTTCTAATACTTTTGCATTATATTCTTGATGATTTTCTGTTGCATATGGAAATGGTATAAATATACTTGGTTTTCCTACTATAGAAATTTCTGTTATAGTCATTGCACCGCTTCTACTTACTACTAAATCCACGCAATTCATTACTTCTTCCATATTATATATATATGGTAAAATTTTTACATTTGAAATATTATCTATATTAATATTTAAGCTTTGTAACTTTGCTTTTATTATTTCATATTGGTTTGGTCCTGTTGCCCAAATAATTTGATATTTCTCGTTTATTTTTTTACTTATTATATTTATAAAACTTTCGTTTATTTTTTGAGCACCTTGACTTCCTCCAAATACAAGAACTATTGGCTTTTCTATATCTGTTAATCCAATTTCTTTTAATATTTTTTCTTTTTGACTATTTGTAAAAGCTATCTTTTTTACTTTACTTGGATTTCCCACAACTACAACATTTTCTGTATTTCTTATTCTTTTTTTGGCATCTTCAAACCCCACTAATATTGCACTAGCTTTTTTTGATAACATCTTTATTGCAACACCTGGAAATGCATTACTTTCATGTAATACAATTGGTACTTTTAATTTACTTGCCGCAAGAGCCACTGGAAGACAAATATATCCTCCTGTACCAATCATAATATCTGGTTTAAAATCCTGTATTATTTTTTTTGCTTGACCAATAGACTTAAAAGTTTTATACATTTTTTTTACATTATCTAGAGATATTTTTCTATTAAAACCATATGCCTCAATCCTTTTAAGATCATATCCTGCTCTTGGAATTAAGTCATTTTCTAATCCTCTATCTGTTCCAACAAATATAATTTCCGAATTTGGTTCTTCCTGTTTTATTTTATTTGCTATTGCTAATGCTGGATTTATATGCCCTCCTGTTCCTGCTGCTGCTATAATTGCCTTCATTTTTATCATCCTTTCTACAGTATAATTTTATAGTATTGTGTTTTTTTAAGACGGGCACATTAAAACCCGTCTTTTAATTAATTTTAAACTTTTTTACATCCTCTTGATATATTTAATAAAATTCCCATACTTGCAAGTAGTATTAAAAGTGAAGTTCCTCCTGCACTAAAAAATGGTAATGCCATACCTGTAACAGGAATTAATCCTGTTACAACTGCAATATTTATAATTACTTGTATTCCTATTAAAGTAGTTATTCCTACTGCTAATAAACTTCCAAAATTGTCTGGAGCACGCATTGCAGTTAGTATTCCTCTCCAAATCAAAACTGCGAACAATGCTATAATTGCAAAACATCCAATAAAGCCAAGTTCTTCTGCCACTATTGAAAATATAAAGTCATTTTGTGGTTCTGATATGTATAAAAACTTTTGCTTACTTTCACCGAAGTCCTACTCCAAAAAAGCCTCCTGAACCTATTGCATAAAAACTCTGTATTACTTGCCATCCATCTCCTGTTGGGTCTGACCAAGGATCTAAAAATGATAATATTCTACTTAATCTAAATCCACCTGAATCCTTTGCTTGCATTATAAATAGTAATCCTGCTATTCCTAGTGCTCCAGCTCCACATGTTCCCCATACAAAAAGCATTCTTATTCCAGCAGCAATCATCATTACTCCAACAATTGCTGCTATAACAATACAAACACTTAAATGGTTTTGTACAAAAAATAATATTGCAAATGGTGGAAGCAAAAATAATAATGGTTTTACAAAGCCTTTCCAGAAATCTGTTACTTCTGACTTATGATCTGCCAAATAACCTGCATAAAATATAATTAGTAAAACTTTTGTAACTTCTGATGGTTGAAACTGTATTGGCCATTTTATCCATCTTGTAGCTCCATTTGCCCCAGAACCTAATCCTGGAACAAGTACTAAAAGTAATATTACAACAGAAACTATATATGCTGGCCAATAAAATTTTTTATATATATGATAATCTATTTTTGAAATAATAATCATTGCTGTTACACCAAGTACAGCAAATCCTAATTGTCTTACTGCATATGTATAACTTTTACCATTTTCAGCTAGAGATGTTGGAGCACTAGCCGAAAGTACCATTACAATACCTGTAGCTAATAAGACAATTACAACTGTAAAAAGTATGAAGTCAAACTTATTATTTATAAAATTATTTGTTTTACTAACCCTTTGTTTCATTTATCCTCCACCTAAATTTTATATAATTATTAGCCCTAAAGCACAACATATTAAAGTTACTAAGCTAAATACTGAAACAATCTTGTTTTCTTTCCATCCAGATAATTCAAAATGGTGATGTAATGGTGCCATCTTAAATATCCTATTTCCTGTTTTTTTAAAATATGTTACCTGAATTATTACAGATAATGTCTCTAAAATTGGAACTAATGCTATAATTAATAAAAGTAATGGCATTTTTAAATATATTGCAATTCCTGCTATTGCACCACCTAGTAAAAGCGAACCTGTATCTCCCATCATAACTTTTGCAGGATACAAGTTAAATAATAAAAATCCTAAACATGTACCTATTAATATAGAACCAAATACTGTAACTTCTTTTACTCCAAAAATAACACTAATTATAGTTAAGCAAGTTAAGATTATTGTTGTAACACTTGTAGAAAGTCCATCTATTCCATCGGTTAAATTTATTGCATTTGTTGAAGATAAAAATACCAATACAACAAAAGGTACATACAACCATACCGGAAATGTGAAATAAATATCTGCAAATGGGATATAAATTTGTGGTTCGAAATGCATTATTTCCGTTAAATATAATGAAAATCCAACAGAAACTATTAAAAGCCCTATCATTTTATAAGCAGGTTTTAAACCTTCTGTATTTTTCCCTATTAATTTCTTTAAATCGTCTATTAAACCAATTATTCCAAAGCCAACAGTAACAGCTATAATTGGTAATAAATTTTGTGCCACTTGTTTTTCACCTGTATCTGTAGATCTAAAATAATCTATAAACATAACTGCACCAACTAATATAATTACAATAATCATTATAATTCCACCCATTGTTGGTGTTCCTTGCTTTTTTAAATGTGATTGTGGTCCTTCAACTCTTTCTATTTGACCTATTTTTAATTTTTTTAGAATTGGGATTATTATAAATGCTAAAACTATTGTAATAGCAAATGATAGCAATATTATCTTTGTTTGAAATTCCATAATTCCTCCTTAGTAGTTAAATGATTTACATGGATTATTAGTTTTTATTTTCTATAATTTCTCTTATAATTACTCTTTCGTCAAAAGGATATTTTTTATGATTAATTTCTTGTGTAAGTTCATGACCTTTTCCTGCTATAATTATGATGTCATTTTTCTTTTCTATTTTTATAGCAGTAGCAATAGCTTCTTTTCTATCTACAATACATTCATATTTTCCTTTTGTTTTCTTTATTCCTTTTTCTATTTCTTTTACTATTTCTTCAGGCTCTTCTGTTCTTGGGTTATCTGATGTTATAATTGTATAGTCTGCAAGTTTTCCAGCAATTTCTCCCATAATTGGTCTTTTTCTTGAATCTCTATCTCCTCCACAACCAAATACACAAATTACTTTTCCTAATGTATATTCTTTTGCAGATTGTAAAATATTTTCTAAACTTTCTGGAGAATGTGCATAGTCTAACATAATTTTTAATTCTTTTGAGTTATCTACTAACTCACATCTTCCTGGAACCCTTACATTTAGTAAAGCTTCTTTTATCACTTCTGCATTACAACCAAATTTATTTGCGACACTTATTGCAGCTAGTGCATTATACACACTAAATCTTCCAGGAATTCCAACTTTTATTCTTTCATTTCTATCACCAATTTTTACTTTAAAATCTGCGGTTGTATTTGTAACTGTAATATCTTTTGCAAGTAAATTTGCTGGATTGTCTATTCCATAAGTCTTAATATCACAATCTTGAACAATTTTTAATATTTGTGATGTATATATGTTATCTACATTAATAAATCCACTTTTGCACATTTTAAACAATTGTATTTTTGAATTAAAGTAATCTTCCATATTTGGATGTTCTTTCTCACTTATATGGTCTTCTGAGAAATTTGTAAATATTCCTATGTCGAAATCACATCCATCAACTCTTGATAACTTTAAGCTTTGAGATGATACTTCCATAACAACAACTTCTGTTTTTTCCTCTACCATCATACTAAACAGCTTTTGTAGTTCTAAACTTTCTGGAGTAGTTCTATCATTATCCCCTAAATTTTTTCCATTTATATAAGTACAAATCGTACCTACTAAACCAACTTTAAATCCCTGTTTTTCTAAAATATCTTTTATCATAAAGGTTGTTGTTGTTTTTCCTTTTGTGCCTGTAACACCTATTAATTTAAATTTTCTAGATGGATTTTTATAGAAATTGCATGCAGATATTGCCAAAGCATGCCTTACATTTTCTACTAAAACTATTGTAATTCCATCTGGAATTTTTAAAATAGCATCTTTGTCTATGTCGTTCTGAGCCATTATTACTTCTGCTCCATTTTGTATTGCCTCTTCTATATATTCGGCTCCATTTGACTCAAAACCATTAATTACAACAAACATATCTCCTTTTTTTACTTCTTTTGAATTACTCGATATGTTTGAAACTTCTACATCTAGCTCTCCTTTGGCTCTTATTTTATCAAGCCCTACTAAAATTTCTTTTAGTTTCATAGTAAAATCCTTTCTATTATACAATGCTCCGATTTTAATCGTTTACATTATATAACTAAATTAAAGTTTTGTATACCTTTTTTGGAGTTTTTTTGACTGTTATTTACCATATATTACTTTAAAACTATATTTAATCGTACAAATTGCATTTAATTTACAAAATTACATCTAACTTTTCACTTAATGTATTATTTATCATTTTCTTAATTACTTTAAATGAACAATTTATATAATGTGGAATTTACTTTATTCAATATATTATATTTATCTTGTTTTATCATTTTAATAACTTATTATAACTTTACTCCCTGCTTTTAATTTTATTCCTTTTTTAGGCAATTGTTCTTTTATAATCGTCTCCTTTTCATTTAAACTTTCATCTTTTTCAATATTTATGTCTAATCCGCTATCTTTTAAAATTTTTCTTGCCTCTTCGATTGTTATTCCTTCTATATTAGGAACTTCAACAATTTCTTCTGATTCGGCAGCTTCATTTTTCTTAGCATCTATATATGGTAAAATTTCAGAAAACAACTGACCTCCTATCGGAGCTGCAACACCCCCTCCTTGGGTAATTATAACAACACATAAATTATAAATTTACTACTTTTTCATCTAGTACATCCTTGTTGTTTTCTATGTATTCCAAACATCTTTTAAATTCATCTTCAAACTTAAATTTTATGGTTATATCTCCATTTTCTTTTACATAGATACAATCTATTAGTTCCATCATTATATCTCTTGAAAGTTCTGTTATTCCTTTTTGCTCTTTGAATTTTTCTATCCATTTATTGCTACTTATACTTTGGCTTTCATATTTTTGTTTTTCCTTCTCTAGCATTTCTATATTCTGTCTTAACCTTTCAATATCATTTTCATATTTTTGCTTATATTCTAAATATTCAGCTCTCGTTATATCTTCACTTTTCCAATCTTCATATAATGTTCTTTTAAAATTTGATATTTTAGAAATCTCATTTTGTTTTGCTATTATCATATTTTGGATATTTTCATTTTTAGTATTTTGAAAACTGCTATCATTTATTTGTTTTACAATTTCTTCTGTATCAATTAATAAATCAATGTGTAGATTAATAGCTTTTAAAACTGCCTTTTCCAAATTTTCCACTTTAATAGAATGTTTTGTACATAAGTTATTTGATTTTTTTCTATAGGTACTACAAATATAATATTCATATTTACTACCACTTTTATTGGTACTACTCTTTTTATTCATAGCTCTTTTACAATCACTACACTTTAGAAAACCTGCCCATACTGATAATTCTTTTGTTTTTTGAGATATCTTTGTATCTCGTCTTGATAACTCTTGTGCTTTTTCAAAAGTTTCTTTATCAATAATTGGCTCATGGGTATTTTCCACTCGTACCCATCCTTCTTTTGGAACACTTTCTACCTTATGCACTTTGTAACTTTTTGTTCTTCTTTTTCCTTGAACAGTATTACCAATATATACTTCATTATTTAGAATATTTCGTATAGTAGAAGGTGTCCATGTATATGTATTATCCTGCACTCCAAAGTTTTCATAATTCTGTTCTAATTCTAATTTCTTATGTCCTGTAGGATTTAAAATACCTAAATCATTTAGTCTATGGCAAATTGCTATCTTTCCCAGTCCTTCATTTACATTCCAATCAAATATTTTTTGTATAATGCTAGCTACACTTTCATCAATTATTAATTTATGCTTATCTTTTGGACTTTTTATATAACCATAAGCTGGAAATGCTCCTATAAACTCTCCCTTTTTCTTTTTTCCGTTTAAAGATGTTCTGATTTTAATTGATGTATCTCGGCAATATTCATCATTAATTAAATTTTTAAATGGTACTAAGATTGTATTTGTACTTGCTGGATTTTTAACACTATCCACAAAATCGTTAATGGCAATAAATCTTATATTAAATAATGGAAAAACTTGCTCTATATAGTTTCCGACTTCTATATAGTTTCTCCCAAGTCTTGATAAATCTTTTACAATAACACAGTTGATATTTCCATTTCTCATATCTTCTAATAGTCTTTGAAACGAAGGTCTATTAAAATCTGTTCCTGTAAATCCATCATCTATATAAGTATCATAAACTATCAAATCATCATGTTCTTCTACAAATTCATTTAATAGTGTTTTTTGGCTAGTTACACTATTACTTTCTTGCTTTTCCTTTCCGATTGTCTTCATCTTCTTGTGAAAGTCTTATATATAGTGCAACTGACCATATTTTATGTAATGCAACATTATTTTCAGTAGAAGAATATTTTGATTTTCTTCCTGCCATTAATTCTTTTCCTCCTTTCAGTATAAAGTATAACGTGCTCATTTAAATTTGTCAGCCCGTTTTGTTCTTTTTATTTAGAATATTTAACATACATTCATTAAAAGTCTTATTGTTTTCAGAATATGTCATCTCAATATTCATATTATCCATTTTTAGTGTATATGGATTTTCTGTATTTAATAGATAATCTATAACTTTATTTTTTTCTTTCAAACCTTACATACCTTTCCATTTATCATTTGTTAAAGTTTATTAATTTTAAAAATTTTTATTACTAATTTACCCCTCTACTAGATAAGTTCCAAAATGGCACTCGAAATGTAACCTTTTTTGAAAAAATTTTTAAATTTCTCTACTAGGTATATGCCACCATTTTATGAAAAATGGGTAAATTTCCCAAAAATTTCTTAAATTTTTTTCAAAAAAAGAAAAAAAGTGCTTGCATTTTGTA
>ENA-ORTY01001964-ORTY01001964.1-human-gut-metagenome-genome-assembly--contig:-NODE-1964-length-20969-cov-3.218562_pt1 | contig 20969 bp, 19 predicted proteins | sample MGYA00241917_ERZ509198 | MGnify/ENA primary metagenome ERZ509198 (study PRJEB26280, sample SAMEA2338857) | human gut metagenome | biome: human gut; feature: human-associated habitat; material: faeces...
AATTTTCAACATCCACGTTTTTTATTATACAGGAAGCTCCTTATTCTCTTTATTATACATGAATTCTTTGAGAATAAGGTGTCAACTTTATTTATACAACATCACTTTGCATCTGACATTTTGATGTCACGAATGATTTCAGCCATTGTCGGTTCCTCTTTCTTAATAATTGTTTAAATCAAAACTTCCCATTTTCCATAGCGTTTTCCATCGACTCTGCGAATGTATTCCTTCTTTTGCAAGGATTCCATAATTCGCTTTACAGTGCTGAGAGATTTTCCAATCTCTGACACAAGGTCTTTTTGCTTAATTGACGGGTTCTTATAAATCAATTCTAAGACCGCCAGTTCTTCTAAAGTGCATTCCAAAGTGTCAAAATGAGACTTTGGAACTTTAGGATTGACACTTTGGAGATTAGCCTCCGTATAGTCCACATGCATATATCTGTTTTTCAGTTCATATTCCGTTTCCAAGATCAAATTACTGAAAAACATTTCCAGGAATTCTGTAGTAGCGTGAATACTGTTCTGCAAATCATTATAATTTGCTCTTACCAATGCGTTGCGAAAATACCAAGAGTTCTTTTCAAAGGCATCGTTATTTACCTTAAATCCGAAGGTTTTCATGTACTTAATCATAAAAACTGCCGTGGCTCTGGTGTTGCCCTCACAAAACGGATGAATCTGCCATATATCCGAAGCGAATTTGGCAAGATGCTTCACGCTACGTTCTACAGACAAACCTCCATAAGAAAACTGCTTCTCTGTTGCGAAATCATAGTCAAGGGTGTCTTTGATACTGTTCCACGCTGCGTAGGTGACAGTATCGCCTTTCAGCACCCATTCTTTTTTCGTAATATTGTATTGACGAATCTGACCGGCATGGGGAAACACACCTTCAAACAGTCTGCGATGAATCGTCAGCCATTCAGCCGGTGAGAACTGAAATGCTTTCTCGCCCAACAACTTCGCAATTCTTGCGGACACAATATCCGCTTCCCTGGTGTCGTTCTCAATCTCCATACGGTCCGTACGCTGCTCGTAATAACTCTGAATACGTTTCTGTGCTTCGTCAATGCTGATTTTTCCTTCGATATGTTCCTTGGCAGTATCTAATAGATAAGCAGAGGTTTTCAAACCATCTACCGCCTGCAAGCCGATTGCAGTCTGCCACGCTTCACTTTTTTCAATTTGATCAGGTTCACCCTGTTTGATATATTCTTCAAGCTCAAATTGCCAGTTTTTTTCTGCTGACATAGCTGCACCCCGTTTCCTGCTTAATATTTAATCCTAAAATAATCCAAATATGCTTTATATTTATCCTGTGCTGTCAAACAGGTATCTGTCAGATACCCCTTCTCATTGTTCCACTCTTTCAAGTCACGATAGTAGAACATCTTCAAATTATCCTCGATAATGAACGGAACGATATTATATTTCAGGCATTCCTTAAACATAATCAGCCTGCCCACACGGCCATTGCCATCCTGGAACGGATGGATTCTCTCAAACTTCACATGAAAATCCAGAACATCCTCAAAAGTCTTTTCCTCTTTTCCGTTGTACTCAGTCAGCAGAGCTTTCATTTTATCGGCAGCTTCTTCCGGCATTGCTGTCGGCATACCACCAGCTTCATTGGGCCTTTTCTTGTAATCACCTACCGAAAACCACTCCAATCGTGAATCACTGGTTCCGGATTTCAAAATTAAATGCAGCTCTTTGATAAACTTCTCGGACAGTGCAGATTTCGCATTATCAATAATCATATCAATACATCGAAAATGGTTGACTGTTTCAATCACATCGTCCACATTCAATGTTTCATTTTCCACGCTGATGGTATTTGTCTCAAAAATATATCTTGTCTGATCGTAAGTCAACCGGCTGCCTTCCATATGATTGGAATTATAGGTTAAATCAATCTGTGTCTTATGATAAATCCCCCCGGAATATTTACTTTTCTTTTCTTCCTGAAGAATAGAAAGCAAAGTTTTCGGCTTATTCTCCTTCTGATTTGCTCGTAATGGCTTTGCTGCATCTTCCGGTACATTCCAGGTCTTTCCGGTAAGAAACGCCCCTGGAACACGTCCATGAGCACAATAATTACGAACACTTCTCTCCGATATATCCCATCTTTTTGCTGTCTCTGCAACAGAAAGGTATCGCATCTAATATCCTCCGCCTATCTCAATCTCAGATTTTCCAACTCATTTACAGTTCCTGGGTTTTGTATACATAGTAGCCTTCGTAGTAGTAGCTGTGATCTATGCCTTTCATATAGATTTCTCTGTCATTTACATTGTCTGTAAGGGAATTTTTCAAAAGGAACTTAATTTCTATATCTTTAATCGGGCTGCGCTCCATGGCCAGCAGATAATCTTCCTTATCCACTTTACTCCAGTCAACGACATATCCGATTTCTTTTTTCAGCATCAGATCCAGCCAGATTCTTGTGCTTCTGCCGTTGCCTTCCCTAAACGGATGAGCCACGTTCATTTCCACATATTTTTCGACAATTTCATCAAATGTGGACTGAGGCATTTTGTCAATGCTCTGCAAAGCTGTATCCAGATACATCAATGGAGCAAAACGGAAATTCCCTTTTGAAATATTCACTTTGCGAACCTCACCGGCAAAATCATATATTTCATCAAAAAGATACTTATGAATCTTAGCAAGGCCTTCAAAGGTTCCAGCTTCTAAACTTTCCAAATATCCACTTTCAAACATTTCAACTGCTTTCTGCTTGCTGATTTTTTCTTCTATTCTTGCTAATTCCGCTGAATCAGTAATTCCCAGTTTGTTTTCAGGCATTACATTACCTCGCATTCTAACGATAATCGAATATCTCAGAATAATTATACCACATTATCGGCAATTATTACAGTTTTTTATACATCGCTTCATATTTTATTTTTGCCGATTGGGGTAAAAATATACAGATGAGCAGGACAACGACAACTCGGCAATAAAACTATACTTATATAATTATCAGCAAATTTTCATAAAATTTGTGTGATTTACCAACGACAAAAACCTCACCTAAAATGAAAATCCGTTTTACAACTCACTTTTCCTCGTTTTTTTGTTTATTTTTTGTATGAAAACTTAAAATCTGCACTTTACTCATTTTCAAAACTTTGAATATTTTTCACTTTTGAAAGCAAAAGCATTATATCCCTATATAACAGAAGAAACCATCCCGTTTCCGAGCTGGTTTCTTCCAATCATCCTTCCTCTGTCGGAAAGACGCATATATTTCTCTAATAATCGCTCCGCTTTTCTCTTGACCATGTGTTTCATATGCCCGCTTTTATGTGGGATATTTTTATAAGAGAGCTAGCTGACGAATCAAAATCAGTTATCCCTCTTTTATGGATCATGAAAACATGTTGCAAAATCGTTGCCACAGAGGGTATTAAGCCTTAGAAAACCCAGGCATTCCAGGCTTTTTCGGGTCTCTGAAATCATTCCCACCCGCTCATTCCCTATCCTGCTCCCAAAACCCTAGTCCGTCGTCCTCTGATACTCCAGCGTATATCCATTGGGATCAGAAAAGAAGAAGGAATACACCGGAAATTTCGGGTGGTGGGCCGGCGGGGCAGAAAGTCCCAGAGCCGGTCGGCTCTTTAAGGCTTCATACATGCGGTCCACATCCTCCAGGGACGGTAGATTAAAGGAAATGCACTGGCCTGTGGCCATGGGCCGGTCTGGACCGTAATCGCAGAAGGCCAGATAACCGTACCCGCAGTCAAACCACACGCTGGACCCCAGATCCTTATAAACGGGGAGCCCTAAAACAGTGGTATAATATTTTTTTGTTTCCTCCATATTTTTGCACGGAAAGAATATTACGCTGGATTCTGGTTTCATATGAGACTCCTTTCTTTTTTCCATGGATGTCCCTGGATTACCGGCCAGCCTGGTCCTCCAGGGTATCCACATCCCAAAGTTCTCTCTCTTCCTCTACTTCAAAAAAATGTACCTGGTCCATATGGGCTTTCATGACCCGTTTTCCTCCCCGGTCCCCGGACAGAGCCAGAAGCTCATCCTTATAAAATGCAGAAAACCACACCGGATTCCCCGGCTCCCCCAGGCAGGAAATGCAGCCGATCGGATGGCTTTCCCGGTCTTCGCCTGAAACCTTCTTCATGAATTCCAGAAAAGTCTCCACGGTCCTTTCCGAAAGCCACGGCTGGTCGGCCACAAAAAACACATAGGCATCCGGCTCTCTCCCGGCCTCCTGCCTGCACATTCCAGAGATCGGGCTGGATCCCGGCATTCCCGCCAGGATCCCGGCCCGGATGCTGTGGGATACTCCCTCCCGACTCTGGGGGCTGTATACAGGATACAGACGGCCAGAGCCGGCAAGAAGGGCCCTCCGCTCCTTTTCCACAGAGGGATCGCAGACAGGCCCGGGGCCTTCTCCTACTGCCTCCTGCAAAAGCTCCTCATACTGGGACACTACCACGATCTCCAGCTCCTTATGCCTTTCTGCCACAGCCGCCAGCCGGTCCAGCAGATGCAGGTACATGGGCTTCTGCCCGACCATATGAAAAAGCTTGTTTTTTCCAAACCGGCGGCTGTTTCCAGCCGCCAGATACACGCATCTTATTTTCATTTCTTCAGCAGTCCCATGGCGATCTTCTCACTGGTGATGGGAAGCTCCTTAAACCACAGCCCTGTGGCGTTGGCAATGGCATGGGCAATGGCCGGGGACGGCGTGTTGATGACGATCTCTCCGATGGACTTGGCTCCGAAGGGGCCGGTGGGCTCATAGCTGCTTTCAAATTCTACCCGCAGCCTTCCCATATCCAGCCGGGTGGGGATCTTATACTGCATGAACGAGTTGTTCATCATATGACCCTTTTTGTCGTACTGGACATTCTCATATAAGGCCATTCCAATTCCCTGGACAATGCCGCCCTCGGTCTGGACCCGGGCCAGGTTGGGATTGATGACCGTTCCGCAGTCCACCACAGCCGCATAGTCCAGGATCTCCACATGGCCCGTCTCCTTATCCAGCTCGATCTCCACCGCGCCTGCCATGAACGGCGGCGGCGATACGGGAGAGCTGTGGGTCTCCGTCACCTGGAGGGCTTCCTGGCTGCCGCACATGGACGCCGTCCCCAGGTCTGTCAGAGTCACCGACTCTCCGGTAGCCGGATCCAGGAAGCGTGTCCCGTCAAACTCCAGTTCCGCGCCGGAAACATCCGCCGCATACCGCGCTCTCAGAAGCTCCGCCGCCTTGTCCTCCATCTTCTCCAGCAGCTTTCCGCAGGCTCTCTCCACGGCCTTTCCCGTCACATAGGTGGTGCTGGACGCATAGGATCCGGAGTCATAAGGAGAAGCATCCGTATCCGCCCCGTAAACGGTGATCTGGTCTGTGGAGCAGTCCAGGCACTCCGCAGCCATCTGGGCCAGGATGGTATCACAGCCAGTTCCCATGTCTGCCGCTCCGATGGTCAGCGTATAGTATCCGTCCTCATTGAGCTTGATGGAAGCCGAGCCCACGTCCACGCCGGAGATCCCGGAGCCCTGCATGGCCATGGCGATGCCGACGCTTCTCACCTTTCCATTGCCCATGTCCCGGCAGGGGAATTTTTCCTTCCAGCCGATCATCTCCGCTGTACGCATCAGACATTGATCCAGGGTACAGCTTGCCGCTGTCTCGCCGTAATAGGCCGGCATCACATCTCCCTGGCGCACCACATTTTTGAGGCGTAGCTCCACCGGATCCATGTGTAGCTTTTCCGCCAGCTGGTTGACTGCCGACTCCACGGCAAAGATCCCCTGGGTGGCTCCGTAGCCCCGGTAGGCTCCCGCCGACATCACGTTGGTATAGACCACGTCGTAGGCAAACCGGTGGGCTTTGGGAGTACCATACAGCGGAATGGACTTATGGCCGGAAAGTCCCACAGTCGTGGGGCCGTGCTCGCCATATGCTCCAGTATTAGATAATGTGTACACGTCGATGGCCTGGATGATCCCGTCCTTATTGGCTCCGACCCGCACAGAGACCTCCATCTCATGGCGGGGAGTGGAGGCCGTCTGGCTCTCCGTCCGGGAAAAGATCATTTTGGACGGCCGCCCCGTCTTCCAGGTGACAAAAGCCGGGAAGATCTCAGAAACCACCGTCTGCTTCGCTCCGAAGCCGCCGCCGATCCTGGGCTTCACGACCCGGATCTTCGACTTGGGGATCCCCAGGGCGTTGGAAATGATCCGCCGCACATGGAACACGATCTGGGTGGAGCTTAAAATGTTCAGCCGTCCGTAGGCGTCAAAATAGCAGCAGGTCCGGAAGGTCTCCATCATGGCCTGCTGGTCGGCCAGGGTATGGTATGTACCCTCTGCCACCACGTCGCACTCTGCCAGGACCGCATCCACATCTCCCTGTCCGGATACCTCGCTGGCGCACAGATTCCTCTTATTGTCCGCTCCCACAGGACAAAGGGATCTCCAGCTGTCCTCGGGATGGACCAGGATCTCGTTATCCTTGGCAGTCCGGAAGTCCAGAATGGCCGGAAGCACCTCATACTGCACCTTCACCAGCTTTAAGGCCCGGTCTACGGCGTCCTCGGTCTCCCCGGCCACAATGGCCACCGGATCTCCCACATACCGCACATGCCGGTCCAGGATCAGCCGGTCGTAGGGGCTGGGCTCCGGATACGTCTGCCCGGCCATGGTGAACCGCTCTGCAGGCACGTCCTCCCAGGTATAAACGGCTGCGATTCCCGGCACCTTCATGGCCGCATCCGTCTTTACAGACTGGATCATGGCATTGGCGTGGGGGCTCCTTAACACCTTAACGATCAGACAGTCCCTGGGGGCCAGATCGTCCATATACACCGGTTTTCCCATCAGAAGCGCCATGGCGTCCTTCTTACGGATCCCTTGATTTACATTCTTCATGACGCTCCTCCCTTCTTTTTATATTCGATAAATGCACGGATCCCCCGGAGCTGTCCCTCGTAGCCGGAGCAGCGGCACAGGTTCCCGGCCAGATATTCCCGGATCTCATCGTCCGTGGGGTCCGGATTTTCCCGGAACATGGCAATGGCATTCATGACCATGCCCGGATTGCAGAAGCCGCACTGCTCTGCTCCCTGGTCGGCGATGAACGCTCCGAACTCCTCAGCCTCCTTCTGGAGCCCCTCCAGGGTATCGATCCTGTGGCCGTCGGCCCGGGCCGCCAGGACAGAACAGGAAAGGACCGGCTTATCATCCATAAACACCGTGCAGAGGCCGCAGTTGGACGACTCGCAGCCCCGCTTCACGCTGAGACAGCCGTGATCCCGTAAAAAATCAATGAGAAGCCTGTCATCAGGGATCTGTGCCTCCACATTTTTCCCATTTAAGACCAGTGAAATCTTCATGCCCTCTGTCCCTCCTTCTCTTCTGTCAGGCAGGCCGGAGCGCCGGCTCCTGCGGCCTGTCCGCTTCCGCCGTACAATGCTTCCATCAGTCCCCGGTACAGGAGAATGCCCGCCAGATGGCTGCGGAATTCCTTTCCCGCCCGGATATTGCTGCCCGTGGGGACCACAGATGCAAGCTCCGCAGCCAGAGCCTTCCGTTCTTCCTCTCCGAAGGCCTGGAACCGTTCCAGCCATTCTGCCGGAAGCTCATAGGATCTGGCCCGGGCCGGAGTCGCCCCGAAAACAGCCCGTCCGGCAGCCCGTTCCCCTTCTCCGGATCTCCATCCTTCCCCGACGGCCACCGCACAGGCCATCACAGGAAAATCCGTCTTTGTGTTCCGGTGGGACAGGTAGGCGTACCGCCGTTTTTCCTTCTTTACGATGACCCTCACCAGAATATCATTTTCTGCTCCCTCTGCCGCAAACCGCTCCATGGGCACCAGACCTCCATGGTACAGCTCCACCCAGGAATCCAGGGCCAGGAACATGGTCAGCACGTCAGAAAATCCAAACCGTCCAAAAATACTGCCGCCCACGGTGGCCAGGTTCCGGAACTGGACGCCCACGATGTGACGCAGGCTCTCCCGGACGGCCCCGCCGGTCATGGCGTCAAGCCCCTTATGGAGCTCCAGCTCCCTTAAGCTGGTCATGGCCCCGATCCTGTATTCCTCCTCTGTCTCTTCAATACCGGAAAGTCCCAGGTCCGACAGATCGATGACCGTCTGAACCGTCCGGTTCTGCATTTTCAGCCACAGCATGCCGCCGAGGATATGGGCCGATTTTTTCTGGTTCCGCACATAAGCGTCCTCCAGGCTTTCCGCCCGCACATATTCTCTGAATTTAAGCATCCGTTTCCCTCCTCCATATGATTTTCTATTATAAGCCGCAGGACGGATATTTTCCACTTTTACTTTCTAAAAAGGGCCCGTCTGGCCTGTTCCGGCCTCCTTCCTGCTTTCATTCCGGAAGCCAGCAGCCAGGCCCTTTAAGCCTCCTTCTCTCTGGGGATCACAATGTTCAGGACAATGGCCAGGATCGCTGCCGGAACGATACCGGAGCCTCCGAAGATCAGCTGTACTGCCTCGGGAAGTCCGGCGATCACTGCGCCATTGGCACCAATGCCGTAGCCAAGTCCCAGGGCCGTGGATACGATGGTGATGTTCCTGGCTGTCAGCGGCTCCTTTGTGATCAGCTGGATGCCGCTGATGACGATGGATGAAAACATCATCACCGCCGCTCCGCCCAGAACGCTCTGGGGCATAATGGAGATCAGCGCCGCCAGCTTGGGGAGCAGGCCGCAGAACACCAGGAATACGGCTCCTGTGGCCAGGGCATGCCGGTTGACGATCTTTGTCATGGCCACCAGGCCCACGTTCTGGCTGAAGGATGTGTTGGGCAGCACGCCGAACAGGGCTGCAAAGCTGGAGCCCAGACCGTCGCAGATAACGCCGCCGGAAAGCTCAGAATCGGTCGCTTCCCGTCCCATGCCGCCTTCCATCACTCCGGAAATATCGCCCACGGTCTCCACTGCCGTTACGATGAACATGATCAGCACCGGGACGATGGCGCGCAGGTCAAAGACCAGGGGGACCGGCATCAGCTTCGGTATGGAAAACCAGGGAGCCTCCGCCACCTTGTCCCAGTTTAAGACCCATGCCTTGGTATACTCCACGCCATCGGCAGTGATGCCGGTGGGGGATAAAAACAGGCCCATGACAGCCGACGCAATATATCCGGCGATGATGCCGATCAGAATGGACGATGCGCTGGTCATGCCCTTTGTTCCGTGCTTGAACGCGATGATCACCACCGTCACAAGAGCGCCCAGATCCAGGTTCTCAAGGGAACCAAAATCGGCTGCCGCGTTTCCGCCGCCAAAGGAGCCGACGCCCACAGATACCAGGGACAGACCGATGGAAAGGACTACTGTTCCAGTGACCACTGCCGGGAAAAACCGCCTCAGGGGCTTTAATAAAAAGCCCAGGACCGTCTCAAACAGGCCGCCAAGAACAGAGGCCAGCATAATAGCCCCGTAGCCGGCAATGCCGCCGCCCATGACCTTTGCCACACTGTTGAATACACCGATGAAGCCGGAGCTGGTTCCCATAATAATGGGGACCTTTCCTCCCACAGGACCGATGGCGTAAAGCTGCACCAGTGTCACGATCCCGGCCACCAGCATGGCGTTCTGCAGCAGATCCACCTGCAGCTCTGCAAATTCGCTGCCTGCTCCAATGCCGCAGGCGCCTGTGATAATGAGGATCGGAGTCAGATTTCCCACAAACATGGCCAGCACATGCTGAAGCCCCAGGGGAACTGCCTTTGTGAGCGGAAGCTTCCCATAAAAGTCAAACGCCGCTCCTTTTGTTTCTGCTTTTTCCACTTTTTTCTCTCCTTTTTAGCCTTTTTCTGCTTTTTTCAGCCCCTCTATCATGGGCGATAGGAGAAAAAAAGTCAATAACCCAATGAATATTCAGAAACTTTAATTATTTCTAATAATTCGGAATTCTTCTTCCATTAAAAGCCAGTTGGGGCGGAAAAAATTCATCAGCTGCCAGTAACCGGCCCCCAGAAGGCCATATTCCCGGATCAGGTCAAATTTCCCCTGAATGCTCCGCACATCCTCAAACCAGATCTCATGCTGGATCCCGTACTGCCAGTAACGAAGGTATGGGGACCAGGCCGTCTCGTCAAACCGGATCGGGACTCCATGATCGATGGCCCGGGCCACCGCCTCCCGGTTGCTGATGGACTGGGCCTTTGTGGTCCCGCGCACATAGGGAAGGGGCCATTCATATCCATAATTGGGGATCCCCAGGCTGATCTTTTCCACCGGGATGGCTGAAACCGCATACTCCACCACCCGGCGGACCATATTGAGGGGAGCTACGGCCATGGGCGGACCGTATGTATATCCCCATTCATACGTCATCAGCATCACCCGGTCCGCCGCCTCCCCTAACAGACGGTAATCAATGCCCTCATATAAAAGTCCCTTCTGGTCCGGCGAAGTTTTCGGAGCCAGGGCCACAGAGACTGGATAACCGAATACCTGGAGCACACGGCGCACACGGCCTGTAAATTCTGCAAAAGCCGGCCCGTCCTTTGCCCGGACGTATTCAAAATCAATGTCCAACCCCCGGTAGCCCTTTTCTGTCATCGTCCGTCCCAGCTCCCAGATCAGCCTCTCCTGGAGTCTCCTGTCCTCCATCAGCGCCGTCACCAGATTGTTGTTAAAGCGGCCGTCTGCACCCAGGGGCGTCAGGACCATCACAGGATCCACACCGGCATCCGCTGCCTGGCGGATCAGCCAGGTATCATCGGACGGGGGCGGGATCAGTGTTCCCTGTTCTGTAAAGCCGTAGGAAAAAATATAAAGATCTGTCAGGAACGGAAGCGTCTGCTCCGCTGTCTCCCTTGAAATAAACGGATATGCATAACCAAATGAGTATAGCTCCCGCCTGGACTGCTCCCGGTCCGCCGCCGGTCCTTCCGGGACCAGGAGCGACTGGCCCACCGCCAGGCGGTACGGATATTCTATCTGGTTGGCCCACAGAAGCTCTCCCACAGGGATACCGGCCGTCTCTGCGATCCGGTCCACATTGTCCCCTTCCTTTACCACGTAAACTGACATGTTCTCCCGCTCCCCATCCATTTCTTTCCTACTAATATATGATCAGGGGCTGTCCGGGGGAACGAAAAAAGCACCTGCGTGCTTTTCCGCCTGCGGACGGGCCGCTTTTTTGCTCCCTCTGCGGAAAAACTGCTTCCGGCCCATAGCTGTCCCTGCGGAGCGTTTTAATATCATAGGACGCATTTTCCCATGACATAAAAATACCCGGAAAAGAACGTTCCCATATGGAACTGTCCCTTCCGGGTGATTTCAGTCAGATCCGTTCAGTTATCGCTCAGCCAGCGCTGTCAGCTGTCCGTCCACCACGTCGATCAGGATGGTATCTCCTGTATGGACGCCGTCGGAAAGGATCAGCTTTGCCGCCAGGGTCTCCACATTTTTCTGCAGATACCGTTTCAGCGGTCTGGCTCCGTAAACCGGATCGTAGCCATTGTCCACGATGAACTTCTTTGCCTCATCGGACAAGGCGATGGTCAGCTCCTTATCGGCCAGACGCCGGTTGATGTCTGCCGCCAGAAGATCCACGATCCCTCCGATGTTGTCCTTTGTCAGAGGCTTAAAGAGGATGGTCTCATCCAGACGGTTTAAAAACTCTGGACGGAAATGGGCCCGAAGGTCGTTCATGACCATCTGCTCCGCCTCCGGCCGGATATTCCCGTTCTCATCGATGCCCTCCAGGAGATACTGGGAGCCGATGTTGGAGGTCAGGATGAGGATCGTATTCTTAAAGTCCACGGTCTTTCCCATGGAATCGGTGATCCGCCCGTCGTCCAGTACCTGTAAAAGCACGTTGAACACGTCCGGATGGGCCTTTTCCACCTCGTCGAATAAGACCACGCAGTAGGGCTTTCTGCGGACTGCCTCGGTCAGCTGGCCGCCCTCATCGTAGCCCACATATCCTGGAGGCGCACCGATGAGACGGGACACGGAATGCTTTTCCATATATTCGCTCATATCGATCCGCACCATGTTGTTCTCGTCATCAAACAGGCTCTCCGCCAGGGCCTTGGCCAGCTCCGTCTTTCCGACGCCGGTGGGGCCTAAGAACAGGAAGGAGCCGATGGGCTTGGTGGGATCCTTGATCCCGGCCTTGGACCGGATAATGGCCTCTGTGACCTTCTCCACGCCTTCATCCTGGCCCACCACCCGCTTATGGAGCTGTTCGTCCAGATGAAGTGTCTTATTCCGCTCGCTTTCTGTAAGCTTTGCCACCGGGATCCCCGTCCACCGGGAAATGATCCTGGCGATCTCCTCTTCCGTAACGCTTTCATGGACCAGGCTCAGATCCTGGTTCTTTACCTTTTCCTCCTCGGCCTCCAGCTCCTTTTCCAGCTGCGGAAGCTTTCCGTACTGGAGCTCCGCCGCCTTATTCAGGTCATACTTCTGCTGGGCGTCCTGGATCTGGCGGTGCAGGCTCTCGATCTCCTCACGCAGGCTGGAAAGCCGGTCCACCGACGCCTTCTCGTTCTCCCACTGGGCCTTCTGGGAGGCAAAGGTGTCATGAAGCTCCGCCAGCTCCTTCTGGAGATCCGCCAGCCGCTCCTGGCTCAGATGGTCGGTTTCCTTCTTTAAGGCCGCCTCCTCGATCTCCAGCTGCATGATCTTCCTGGACAGCTCGTCTAGCTCGGTGGGCATGGAGTCCAGCTCGGTCTTTATCATGGCGCAGGCCTCGTCCACCAGGTCAATGGCCTTATCCGGAAGGAACCGGTCGCTGATATACCGGTTGGACAGGACCGCCGCCGAAACCAGGGCCGAATCGGTGATCTTTACTCCATGGAAGACCTCATACCGGTCCTTCAGTCCCCGGAGGATGGAGATGGTATCCTCCACCGTGGGCTCATCCACCGTCACCGGCTGGAACCGCCGCTCCAGGGCCGGATCCTTTTCAATATATTTCCGATATTCGTCCAGGGTCGTGGCGCCGATGCAGTGCAGCTCGCCCCGGGCCAGCATGGGCTTTAACATATTTCAGGCATCCATGGAGCCCGGCGCTGCCGGCGCCCACGATGGTATGGAGCTCATCGATGAAGAGGATGATCTGCCCCTCGCTCTTTTTCACTTCCTCCAGAACAGCCTTTAACCGCTCCTCAAATTCGCCCCGGTATTTGGCTCCTGCCACCAGTGCTCCCATATCCAGGGAAAACAGCTTTTTATCCTTTAAGCCCTCCGGCACATCGCCGCGGACGATCCTCTGGGCAAGGCCCTCCACCACGGCCGTCTTTCCGACGCCTGGCTCACCGATGAGCACTGGGTTATTCTTTGTCTTCCGGGACAGGATCCGGACCACATTCCGGATCTCCGCATCCCGGCCGATGACCGGGTCCAGCTTCTGGTCCCTGGCCCGCTCCACCAGATCGGCCCCATATTTATTTAAGGTATCATAAGTAGCCTCTGGATTGTCGCTGACCACCCGCTGGTTTCCGCGGACGGTGGAAAGAGCCTGTAAAAAATTGTTCCGGTCAATGGCGTATAAGCGGAACAGCTCCTTTAAAGCCCGGTTTGGCTCCCTTAACAGGCATAAGAACAGGTGCTCCACGGAAACGTACTCGTCTCCCATGGCTTTTGCCTCATCCTCTGCGCTGATGAGGACCTTGTTGAGATCGTTGGTCAGATAGACCTGGCCACCGCCGGAAACCTTTGGAAGCTTATTTAACGCCTGCTCCGCCTCATTTAAAAACTGGCCGCCGGAGATCCCCATTTTCGTCACCAGCTTCATGATCAAGCTGTCCTCCAGCCGCAGGAGGCTCACCAGAAGATGCTCCTGGTCAATCTGCTGGTTTCCATATTCATAAGCCAGCTTCTCGCAGCCCTGGACGGCCTCCACTGACTTTTGTGTAAACTTACTGATATTCATATACAATCCTCCTTTTGAAAAGGAAATGATCTTGTTTATTTGTTCTAGGCAGAATATAACACATGTTATTAGCACTGTCAAGAGGCGAGTGCTAATTTTTCGGGATTTTTTCTTTTCCGCCCCCCAGATCCATTTCACATAAACCATAGGAAGCCCGCTGCGAGAGCTCCCATGTTCCCGCGGCAGCTGCCAAGGTCTCGTGCAGGCACAGGCTTTGGCCCGCTGTCCGCATAAAAAGGCGCTGCTTTGCAGATATATTCCCCATCTGCTTTGCAGCGCCTTTTCCAGGCCGGTTCCTTTATTCAGTTCTGTGGCAGCCTAAAAGACAGGCCGCCTGTTTCCGCTACCCCTGGATCCGCTCCAGCTCCATATCCTCCGGCAGGATCAGATTCAGCAGGATGGATACGACAAACACCACAGCTACCACATTGGCGGAAAATACGGACTGGACCACCTCCGGGAAGATCCGCCACAGGTCGATCTCACTGGCCGCAGTAAAGCCGATGCCCACAGAGAGCGACAGGGCGGCGATGGTCATGTTCCGCTGGGTAAATCCAGCCCTGGAAAGCATCTGGATCCCCGATACCATGATGGTCCCGAACATCATGATCGTGCACCCGCCCAGAACGGATTCCGGGAGGGATGCAAAAAAGTTCCCCACCGGTGGCAGGAATCCGGCCAGCAGCATACAGCCGGCCCCGGTGGCAATGGTAAAGCGGTTTACGACCTTCGTCATGTTCACGAGCCCCACATTCTGGGAAAATGAGGTCACCGGAGGGCATCCGAACATGGCAGAAACGACGGAAGCAAAGCCGTCGCAGGCCAGGGAACCGGAAATCTCCTTTGAGGTGATCTCCCGGCCCAGCCCTCCAGAGACCATGGCAGTCGTGTCCCCGATGGTTTCTGCCGCAGAAACCATAAAGATAATGGCAACGGAAAAAATGGCTCCCATATGGAATTCCGGTGCAAAGGGCAGAAGCGCTGGCAGGGAAGCAATTCCCTCTGAAAAGATCACTGACAGATCCACCTTGCCCATAAACACCGCCAGGATATATCCCACCACAAGTCCTGCCAGCACAGACAGCTGCTTCAGATATCCCCGTGCCAGGATGTTCCAGCCCAGACAGACGGTCAGTGTGACAGCTCCCAAAAGCAGATTGGAGGCCGAGCCGAAATCCTCCGCGTAGCCGCCTCCAAAGGATCTGGCCCCCACCGTAAACAGGGAATATCCTATGGCGATCACCACCGACGAGGCGACCACAGGGGCAATGATCTTTCTCCAGTATCTGGCAAACAGGCCGATGACGCCCTCAAAGACTCCGCCGCAGATCACTGCGCCTATGACGGCCGGATATCCGTAGCTGGCCGCCACGGTGCTCAGCACCGTAACAAACGTAAAGCTGACACCCATGACGATCGGAAGCCTGGAACCGATCCTCCAGACCGGAAACAGCTGGATCAGCGTTGCGATCCCGGCCACCAGCATGGCATTCTGCAGAAGAACGGCGACCTCTGCCTGGGAAAGCCCCCCTGCGGCCGCAATGATCGTGATCGGCGTCAGATTCGACACAAACATGGCCAGAATATGCTGGAGTCCAAAGGGCACTGCCTTTAAAAGAGGCACCCTCCCGTCCAGCCTGTATATGTTGCTGATGCTGCATTCACTGTTCTTCATACTCTTATCCTTTCCTGGTTAAAATGCGGCTGGGGGATCCTCAGCCTTTTTCTCCCTCTCTGCCTTTCTTATTACCCGCTCATAGGAGACCCACAAAAACACCGCCGCTGCCGTCCATGCCGCCGGATGGCAGAAGCATGTAAGAACGTAGCTTCCCATTTTCATGGCAAGGACCGCCGTCACCAGCCTTGCCAGCAGCTCTGCAATCCCCCCGGCCATGGGCAGGAAGCCGTATCCGCATCCCTGCATCACGTTCCTATATACAAAGATCGCACCCAACGGGACAAAAAACACCACACAGATGTTCATATAGGTCCTGGCCCAGGGCATCACGGCGCTTATATCACCTGTAAAAAAAAGGCTCATGGCCGGACGCAGGAAAACAGTCCCCAGGACTGCTGCCATAACCGCATAGACCACTGTTACGGTCATGCCCGCCCGGACTCCCTTTTTCACCCGGTCCAGATCCCCTTTTCCAAAATTCTGGCCGGCATAGGAGGCCATGGCCTGGCCCAGGGCGATCATTCCCTGCTCCACCAGTGTCTCCAGCTTTCCGGCCGCCGTATAGGCCGCCACCGCCAGGGAACCAAACTGGTTCACAGCCGACTGCATGACCATGCCCCCGGAGGCTGTAATGGCAAACTGGAGAGCCATGGGAATTCCAATGGACAGCTCCCGTCTGACGTCTCCTCTGTGGGGACGCCACTGACCGGCTCCCGGCGTCAGATCCGGCGTTTTTAAGAAAATATACCCACCGCATAATACTGCCGATACTGCCTGGGAAAGCACCGTTGCCAGGGCCGCGCCTTCCACGCCCATGCCTCCGCCCACGATCAGCGCCAGATCCAGCGCCACGTTTAAACAGGCGGAAAAGACCAGAAAAAACAACGGGACCCGGCCGTTTCCCACAGCCCTCAGAAAGGCAGAAAACAGGTTATAGAATACACAGGCCGCCGTTCCTGCGGCAATGATCCTGATATACCGGCCCGCCTCCTGGAAAATGTCCTCCGGTGTCTGCATGAGACGAAGGAGCGGATCCATGACCGCCAGGAAAAAGCCTGTGAGTACCACCGTTGTGACAGCTGAGAGAAAGATCCCCGCAGAAACACTCCGCTTTACACCGGCCGTATCCCCGGCTCCATACCGCTGGGCCGTCAGGATCGTAAAGCCGGAGGTGAGTCCCTGGGCAAAGCCTGTGATCAGAAACATGATGATCCCGGTGGAGCCCACGGCCGCCAGGGCTCCGGCTCCCATATACCGGCCCACGATGATCGTATCGGCCATATTATAAAACTGCTGGAAAAGATTTCCCAGCAAAAGCGGTATCGTAAACCGCAGAAGGACCGGCAGGGGCCGTCCCTTTGTCATATCCGTTCCCATATGACGCCTCGCTTCCTTTTAATTTCCCGGTTTATTTTAGCGCATCCGCAGAAAGGCTGCAAGTGGATTTTCCGCCGTTTTACAGGCCGCGCCTAAAACAGATCCAGCATATTATCCAGATACATCTCCTCTCTCACATGGATCTGGTATTCCGGCCTGGTCATGTAATAAAGAAGGAACTCCAGGACCAGGGCGCTGCCCAGTCCACGGCCTTCGATCTTAAAATCAGAAAAGCCCATGGGAAGATAGACGCTCCGGATCTCTTCTGCTCCGATGAATCCTGGATTTTTCATGGCTCTGGAAAATCGGTAGCCCTCCCCTGCGCCGGGAGCCGTACAGCAGTGGTCCGGACCGTCCTCCCCGAGATTTTTCCGGCTGACGGCCTCGTAACAGCGTTTCCTGTCCCTGCATCCATAGAAACAGCATTCGTTGCACAGGAATTCCACCTTAGCCTTCTGGCGTTCTGACAGCGTATCCCATTGGTCAAGGGCCTTATTCAGCCGGAAATCCGGCACTGCATAGCGAAACTCCTCTCTGTCGACCTCCTCTGTGAACCGGTCAAAATCTGTCAGTACCTTTGTGGTGGAGGAAACAAAATAAAGGCCTGGATATTTCTTTTTTAAATACTCCAGCAAAAGCTCCGAATGAACGATAACGCCGTTTTTCGTTTTCCCGCTCTTCTCAAACATGGCGCAGAGAGCGTTGCATTTCCGGTCCGCAAGATGCTCCTCCCTGAGCAGGGAATTGCTGAAGGTCAGACGGGCAGAGATCCCGTACTTCTCCAGCAGCGCCAGGACCTCTCCCGGATCCTGGTCTCCTTCCCCGACACGGCCCCCGCCCCAGATGCATCCCGCCGGAGCGCCGTATATGGAGCCGATCCCGCACCATTCGTAAAAATATTCCCTATGTTCAAAAAATAACGGCAGAAATCTCTTGTACAGCTCATAAAACTCAAACAGGCCCGGAAGATGGAAGTACGCCGTTGTTTTCCCGGAGCTGTTTCTATCCTGTGGCATATATGGTCTCTCCTTTTATGTAAACTTGGCATTCCGCTCAATGCACGGCACCTGTTTCAGCCGCATCTGTCCGGCTGTCCAGATCCAGGGATGCTCTCGCCTCCCTGTTCCCGGCCCCCATGGGGTCCACAGCCTTATATGTGATCGTCCGGACTATTTTCTTTTTCATTGGTGTATACCTCCATTTGCGTAACAGGTGTATACATGTGTGTAAAGAGCACCGTTTTCTGTTGCAGGGCATTCCATGGCGTTTTCCCCGCCTATGCCGCTGGCTTTATTCTCATGGTCGGCGTTACATTTGCCGGCTGTAAGCTGAGGGAAAAAGGAACGAGATAAGATGGGGCCGGACTGCTGTCCGGTCCGTTTTTGTCCGCTTCATAATTCGTATCACAAAATACATAGAAATACAATCTTTTTTACTCTTAAAAAGCTCAATATGGCATCCGTCGTTAAAAGACGCGCCGTATTGGAGCCATCTAGGTTAAATCGGGACAGTCAAAAAGCAGGCGTCACAATGGTTCGCGTTGTGTTGTCTGCTTTGGTTTACGCGGGCAAGAACCAAAGTCCATGCCTGCACGAGACCTTGGCGACTGCCGCTCATGAGTGATCGTCATTAAGAACAATATTCCAAAGTTAAAATCAAGCTTTATAACATACAATTCATAATCACGCTTATCATCATTTCTTTTTCTTCTGGTCTGGACTCTGCGATCATAATGGTTAGTGCTACTAAAGCAGCATCTTCTATTTTCTTTTGTCCATCTATAAACAGTACTTCATTTTTATCAAGAAAATAGAGAAACATTGTCGCAGCAATTCTTTTATTTCCATCGAAAAAGCTGTGGTTCTTGGTCACCAAATACAGCAAATTTGCAGCTTTTTCTTCCAAAGATTCATAGATATCTGTTCCTCCAAATGACTGATAAATATTACCGATACTGCCTTTGAAAGAATCATCCTTTTCTTTTCCAAACAAATCGGATTCATCTCCGAATCGCATGCTCTGGATCACGTCCATACATTCCTCATAGGTAAGAACATATGTCGCACGATTTCCTTCTGGCCGTGTCATATTCTGGTGATCATAAGAATCCAGTAAATCCAGTGCACTGCTATATTTTTCTATTACAGAAAGAACCTGCCTGCTATCCAACTCGTTTTCGGTCCGCTTCATAATTCGTATCACCTCGCCTAACTGCCTGATACGATTATCATTTACTGCGTAGCCCTTCAATATGTACTGTTTAAGAACTGAATTTGCCCAACGCCGGAATTCAACGCCTCGTTTTGATTTTACACGGTAGCCGACAGAAATGATAACATCCAGGTTATAATATTCTGTCATATGTGTTTGCGTTTTTCCTTCGATAGCACCATGTGGAGTGGTGGTCGCAAATTTTGCGACTACCACTTGACCTTCCAATTCCTCTTTTAGGGCATTATTAATATGTTTACCAATTGTTTTTACATCCCGGTCAAAAAGCTCAGCCATTTGATTTCTATTCAGCCAGACCGTCTCATTCTCTACTGCCACAGGAAGCGTTATCAATTTATCCTCTGTTTCAAAAATTACAATTTCATTTTTGTTCATATCGTTCCTCCAATTCTATTCCTTTTTCCTTCATCAACTTCTGCACCTTAACGTAATATGCAATTAATCTGAGTACGTACTCCGGCATCTGTCTTCTTCCCGCTTCCCACTCCTCTAATGTTCTCAGTGGAATATCCATGTATCGTGAAAATTCTGTCCTGTTCATATCCAGCATTTCACGAATTCCTTTTAATGTACCTATCTGCTTTTCAATCCTTTCTTTTTTGTCCATCTCGCTCTCCTTATGTATCCACTCATTGTGTGGATATAGTATCACAAAATATAAATAAATACAATATTTTTTGAAAAAAAAGTCAAACATGGTATGCATCGTTAAAAAGCGTGCCATATTGGTTCTTCCGCTTCTCCGTCCAGGCCACCTCGAAAAAGCTTCGCTTTTCCTCGGTGTTTGGCTTTCGCCAAATTGGACACTCGCAATAAGGAGGCGCTTACAAGCAGGCTTGCCTATGGTTCCGCTGTCCCGTCCAAGCCCACCTCGAAAAAGCTGCGCTTTTCCTCGGTGTTTGGCTTTCGCCAAATTGGACACTCGCAATAAGGAGACGCTTGCAAGCAAGCTTGCAGCGCCTCCTTATTACTCCTGTCCAGCCTGGACTCAATGCTCCAGCATGTTTTCAATAAATATCCCGTAGCCTTTTGTGGAGTCCTGGATGAATACATGGGTGACGGCTCCGATGAGCTTGCCGTCCTGGATGATGGGGCTGCCGCTCACGAGTGATTGTCATTAGGGACAACATTTTTTAGGTTCAGTTTGTTTTGGGAGCGAACGGTATTAGGTTATCCGAGAAATTCCACTCGATTCTGATGTGTTTGTCTGGATAAATAATCACACGCTTTACCAGAGCTTTCATAACCTCCGATGTCAGTTCTGATATTCCCTCAAACCGACGAATCTCTCTGGCAGCTTCCTGCCGCTTTTCCAGCTTGGCATCAGAAAGAGAAAGTTCATTCAGCCTTTGCTGTAAAACTGCCAGCTTTGCTGTCATAGCTTCTTCTTCAGCCAAAACACCTTTCTTCTTTGCCACATAATCATCTCTTGAGAGCTTATCTGCCATAACAGCTTCCAGAAGCTCCCGTTTAGTATTTTGCAGCTTATCAAGCTTTCGTTGCAAACTTCTGATTTCATCAGAGATAATTACTTTCTCAGATCTGCTTGCTTTCTGTAAATTTTTCTGTTCCTGAATAGATACATCCGTCAGGGAACATTGCTGCTGAATTGCACGGAGAATAACTCCTTTGATTTCAGTCTCATTTACACGGACTGCTTTACAATCCAGATTATCGTTATATCGAGCCTTGGAACAAAGCCAATTCTTATTTTGGGCTTTTCTTATTTTTGAGATGGAGTTTCACTCTTGTCGCCCAGGCTGGAGTGCAATGGCGCGAT
>ENA-ORTY01001977-ORTY01001977.1-human-gut-metagenome-genome-assembly--contig:-NODE-1977-length-20820-cov-5.141440_pt1 | contig 20820 bp, 17 predicted proteins | sample MGYA00241917_ERZ509198 | MGnify/ENA primary metagenome ERZ509198 (study PRJEB26280, sample SAMEA2338857) | human gut metagenome | biome: human gut; feature: human-associated habitat; material: faeces...
ACGACGGCGGATTCGTCCGCGCCCATGGCATGCGCTTCAAGCGCCGCGCGAAGCGCAAACGCGTGGTCTGCGGGCGACAGCGTCCGCTTGAGAAGGTTGGAAAGCTCGAAGAGCCGCTCGGGAACGGGCGAGTCGTTTCGGGTCCGGCTTTCGTTGGATAGAGGAGGAACCAGCATGGCGTATTGACCTGACTTGGGTTGATGGGAACGTGTCCTCGGGTGCGGTCAGGGGCGTCCGGGCATGGAGCGCCACTCTCGAGAGCTGCGCTCCGTGCGCTTGGCCCTGAACCGGTCGAGCGTCGTCAGAGAATGATTTTTCGGCCCCATTCGGGGAACTGCCTGAGATCGGATCTCTCCTCCACCTCCTTCGGAATGAGGAAGACGACGGGATCCCTGCAGAACCGGGGAAACTTGCCCCAGCCGTCGGTGGCGTGGATGATGGCGACGGGTTCCGAGTCGAAGTGCTCCTCGATCCACTTGTAGCCTGAGATGAATTCGGTGTCGCCGCGTCCATGGATCTTCACCTTTTCGAAGTTGAAGTCCTCGTAGGCGTCGTATTCGTCGACGCTCTGAATGCCGGCGTCGGCCTGAATGATCACGAAGGGCGTGGGGAAGGTCTCGCGGAAGGTTCTGATTTCACCGAAGATGCGCTCAAGGCTCTCGTCGGACATCGAACCCGAGGTATCGACGAACATCACGAGCTTGATCGGTGCGGGCCTGCCCGGGCTGGGAAGGTAGAGGCCGCGGCAGATGTGCTTTTTCGAAGGCGGCCACGTGCTCCAGTCGTCGCGGATGCGGTCGTACATCCACTCCGCGAGAAGCGTTCGCCAGTCGATGCGGGAGATCTTGGAGCCCTGCAGAAGACTCTCGAGGCTGCCGCCCGTGATGCCCGCCGACCTGAGCGCCTTGAGGGTTTCGAGACGGGTCGCCTCGACGGCCTCGTCGACCTCCTGCTCGTCGGGCATCTCGATGCCCGTGAGCGTCCTCAGGCGGGTTGCCTCGGGGCTGTTCGGATCGAGGACGTCTTCTCCGACGTCCTTCAGAACGCATTCATCGGAATCCTCCCGCTGCTTGTTCCGGCCCCGGGAATCCTTCCGCTGCTTGTTCTGGCCTTGGGAGCCGCCCGAATGCAGAGGCGGCGGATTGTCGCTTCCCTTGTGCTCGAGGAGCTCGTAGATCCGTTCTGCGCTCAAGTCCCGGTAGAGCGGGGAGAGGAGGGCACCCCCGGGAAGCCTGAAGCCGCAGCTGACGAGCACCTGGTTGATGGCGTAGTCGGTCGCAAGGTTCCAGAGGTGCTTGTCGCGTTCCTGCCTGCGGTCGGCGCTCTGCGTGATGACGTGCATGAGCTCGTGCGCGAGCACGCCCCTGAGTTCGGCGTCGGTGAGCGAGTCGATGAAGCTTTCGCTCCAGAAGATGTGGTAGCCGTCAGTGCAGATGGTCTCAATGATGCCGTCCGCCTGAACGAGCGGGAAGCGCATCAGTGCCGTCGACAGATAGGGCTTTCGCATGCAGAGCTGAATGCGCGCGCGTGTGATGCGCGTCTGCGTCGAGATGGCCATGCGCCCTCCTTAGAACAGCATGACCTTGTTGGTCTTGAGGAAGTCGCTGACGCCCTTTTCCTGCACGATCTGGGGCCTGCACCGGATCAGGTCGCGCAGAAGCACGATGCTGAACTCCACGGGCAGGCGGGGCAGCAGCGTGGGCACGATCTTGAGGATGCCGTCGTTTTGGGCGCCTGCCACGAGGAAGGACACGAGCACCCACAGGCGGTCAAGCTCGGTGGGGATCGTCGCGCCGGCGGGGTCGGCGATGATGGCGTCGATTTCCTTGCGCAGCACGGCTTTCTTTGCAAAGGTCAGGAACTCGACGGCGGGGCCGGTCCCGACGATGCCGGGGATCACGTCGCGGGCTTTGGCAGGGCTGCCGAACTTCGCCACCACGTCGCTCACCATCTCCCAGCTGCGGGGCGTCGCAAAAGCCTGCTCGTCCTCGGACGCAGCCTGCAGCAGCTGCGGGCGGTACTTGAGGAAGGCGGTGACTTCGGGGATGATGCCGCGGTTGGTGGCCCAGGCGTGCCAGTCATCGGGGTCGACCTCAAGATTGAGGTGGATGAAGCGGTTGGCGAGCGCGCTCGAGAGCCTGAAGGTCACCGCCTTGTCCTCGCGGCGATTGCCTGCCGCAATGATGCGCCAGCCTTCGGGAAGTTCGTATTCGCCGACCCTGCGGTCGAGAATGAGCTGATAGAGCGCGGCCTGCACGAGAGGAGGCGCGGCGTTGATCTCGTCGAGGAAGAGAATGCCGGGCTTGTCGGACTTCTTCGGCAGGAAGGACGGCGGGCACCAGACGGCCGTGCCGTCCTGGATCATCGGAATGCCGCGCAGGTCGGTCGGATCGAGCAGGGAGGCGCGGATGTCGATGAGCGGCATGCGGCGGCGCTCGGCGATCTGGCGCACGATCGAGCTCTTGCCGATGCCGGGGGCGCCCCAGATGAAAGCGGCCCAGGGCTGGTCGAGAAGGTTTTCAAGTACGGTGGTAAGTCGCGAGGCTTTCATGTTGGTGGTTCGTTGGCTTCCGTTGAGAGGTGTGGGTGCCGTCCTGCAGGACATGCAGGAAGCGGTGCCATACAGGAGGCATTCTATTGGAGGTGCGGAAACAACGCGTCCCTCGTTGTCCGGCCGGTCGGCCTTGTGCATGCGCGCGGCGGAGGAAGAAAAAAAGGTTCATCTCGGAAGTCCGTGGAACGCGGCCTTGGCTTTTAAGAAAAAGTACAGATCGTCTCGGAAGCCATAAGCTCGTCGCTTAATTTGCTTGATTTTATTGTTGACACCTTCAAGTACAGAGGTGTTGATCTTAAAGTCCGCGGCTGCAATGATGCCCTGCACATAGCCCCTGAGGTTCTTGCCGAAATCTACCAAGGGCTTGATCCTGCTGTGAGTGGCTCGGTGAATCCAGTCCATAACCAAAGCAATTGCTTGTCCGCGTGTTCCAAAACTCCAGAGATGTCGAAGCTCGTCTCCCGTGAGATAGCATTTGAGCAACGGCGTATTAAGTTTCGAAGGAAGCTCTTCAAAAACCCCTGTTCCCAAGCCGAATTGAACAAAATTGTTCCGTTCGGTTTTTCTTTACAACGTCAAAAAAATGGTGTTTTTTTGCCATCAAAATAGTATAATTCTATTGTGTTGGCGTTTACGATCTTGTAGCGCTATGGAAGAGTTGTTTAATGGTCAATTGAGCTTTGCAGACATTGATGCTGAAAAGTTCCTACAGGTTCGTCGGGGCTCATGCTGATCGCCGGGTGAATGCCATGGATCGGCTGACTGATGACGTAATCAACGAATTGATCCAACTATGCCTGCCGCACCACCACATCAAAGCTGGCGAGACGGTTCAACAAGGAAGGCCGTATACACGCCTTGAAACGATGGTTCGTGTTCACCTGCTTCAGGTTTCTCTCAATCTGTCTGATCCGGAGATGGAGTCATATTTGGCGAGCGACATGGTGGCTCGCAGCTTCTGCCGCGTGTCCAGCACACGTCTGTTCATCTCAGACTCGACGATACTGCGCTTCAGGCATTTCATTGACCAATATGGGTTGGCTCAAAAATTCCTCGAGCGCACGGTAAATCTGGCCGTAGAGGCCGGAGCTTGTTCTTTTGAAATGGTTGCCGCTGACGGCACTTTTATCGAAGCGCCGTCGTCAACCAAGAACAAGGCTCACGCCCGAGATCCTGAGATGGCTTCAGGCAAGAAGGCCAACACCTGGCATTTCGGGATGAAGGAGCATATTGCCGCGTGTTCTGAATCGGGGATCATCTACGGCACGGTCGCCGCACCGGCTAACGAACATGACATTACTCATCTGGGCGACCTTCTGAAGGGCCTTGAGAAGATGGTCTTCCTTGATTCCGGCTACATCGGTTGCGCCAAGCGCACTGAAATTCAGGCGATTCCTTTCAAGGATGTGTCCTGGTACATCGCAGCCAAGCCGAGTGCATGGAAGAAGGAATTATCAATCAGTGAGAATTTCGGAGGCGAACTTGGTCAAGCGCTCGTCGAATGCGTGAACGTAAGACGGCATTTGGAGCATGCGAAAGCATCGGTGCGATGCTCGATTGAGTGGAGCTTCCTCTGGCTGAAGAGGATTTATGGCTATGCCAAGGTTCGTTATCGCGGATTGGCGAAAAATCACAGTCGAGCGCTAACGTTGTTTGCACTATACAACTGCTACCGCTTGCGCAAATGGTGTGCACCGCCAGAACTGTCTTGCTGATCAGCTCTTAAACTGCACATCGTGGTTCGTCTCGAGAGCCAAGGGGGCGATTTGACTCTTGAGGTGGGATTTTGCCTAATTTATAGGCAAACATCGAGCCACGTCAGCATTATTCAGAAAAATCGAACGACTCTCGTCCCTGGGAGCTTTCAACAATTTTTCGACCCCAGCCAAGAGCCTCTAATTTAAAAAATCTGCTTACCCCATCTCTCAGAGATGGGGTTTTGAAGAGCTTCCCTTAACCGCCATTGATGACGGCAGGGGATCAAGACAGGGTAAACCCGATGGCCGCTGTGACATGAAGAAGGCGTCAGGTTCTTCAATGCAGGAAGCCTGACGCCTTTGGGAGGATTGATAATCAGAATCGATGAACGATGCCGGCCGTGAATTCATAGCCGTTGGGCTTGGCTTCCATGGCGGCGGTTTCGACCTTTTCCTGAGACCAACCGGTCATGGCGTAGACGGCGGTGCGCTTCGAGATGGCATAGTCGTAGCCGAGGGCCGCGATCACGCGCTTGAAGTCGACGTCGATCTTGTTTTCCATGTCGCGGTAGCCGATGCTGGCCTTGGCAACACCGCCGAGCGCCGGGACGTTCACGCCAAGGCTGACGCCGTAGCCGTCAACGAAGCCGTAGCCCTTGCCGCCGGTTACGGCCATGATGCCGTCGGTGCCGACGCCGCCGCGGAAGGCGGGAAGCTCCTGGTCGCCGAAGAACTGCGTAAATGCGAGGAGTCTTACACCGCCGTCGAACGTGTAGTTGCCGCCGACGGTGACGGTCCATCCGTCGTCCTTGCTGGCGGCTGCGCCCGTGCGGTACGTGCCGTACATCGTCGTGTCGGCCACCACGATGGCTTCAACGGCGCCGGCCTTGTAGCGGGCGGCGACGGATGCATAGCGGTCGGATTCGCCGCCACGTCCTTCGGTGCTTGTGGTGAGGCCGGAACTCTTGAAGGAGTACATCGCGTAGCCCGTCAGACCGGCAAAGGTCGGGGTCACGTAGCTGATCGCATTGTCGACGCGGGTCCAGGAAGATGCGGAGATGCAGCTGGAACCGAAAGCCTTCGTGTAGTTGGCAAACAGAGGATCGATGGCGCGGAAGAGGCCGTCGGCGCCGAGTGTGCTGCCGAAGAGCGGGAGAACGCCTGCGGAGACTTTGCCGAAGGGCCCTGTCAGGTCGACATGGGCTTCACGGCCAAAGAGCTTGCCGGTCTGGTCGAACTGACCGTCGTCGGACTTGAAGCCGGATTCGAGAACGAAGCCGACCTTGTAGCCGTTGCCGAGATCTTCGGAACCGCGAAGGCCGAAGCGGGAGCCGAATTCCTTGGCGTTTTCCATGGAGAACGTGTTGACGCGGTCGTGGCCGGCAACGTCTGCATCGCTCGAAACAAAGGAGAGGCTGGTGTCGATGACGCCGTAAACCTGCACGTCGGCAGCGGTGCTCGGGAGTGCAGCAAAAGCGCACAGCGCGCCGGCGACTGCCATGGATGAGAACTTTGTGTTATTCATGACTCATTCCTGAATGTCGGCTGCATGCATCCCGGTGCATGCAGCCGGTTGGTGATGTTAGAGGTTGATAGAGCAGGGCGCTTTTTTTAGGCGGCAGCCAATTCACGACCGACCAGCCACCCCCAGGTCGCGGCGCGGCCCGCGCACATGCCGGCAATAAGATTGGGATAGGTGTTGGCAAAGTAGCCGCCGCTGTCCTGTCCGATCACGTAGAGACCGGGAATAGGATGACCTTCCGTGTCGATGGCATTCATGTGCGTGTTGATCTGGATGCCGTCGAGCGTGCAAAGCGAGTAGCCGGCATTCTTGACGCCATAGAAAGGCGGCTTTTCAAGCGGGGACAGACGGAAGGATTCTTTGCCGAAATCTTCGTCCACGCCCTTGTGTGCGAGATCGTTGTAGCGTGCAACCGTCTTCTTGAGGGCTTCGGGCGGCAGACGAAGCTTGCGTGCAAGCTCTTCGATCGTATCGGCCTTCTGTACGAAGCCGTCGGCGATCAGCTTGGGAAGAACCGTGGATTCGATGAATTCCCATGCGAAAATCGGACGCGCGCCGTTGGGGTGCGGATGCAGGCGAGAGCATCCGGCCATGCGCGTATGCTGAACAAAGTCCGTCCACGTGGAGTCGAAAAGCGAATAGTGGCAGTGTCCCTTCTGGTATTCGTCGGCATGAAGAATGCCTTCATAAGTGCCGGACTCATTGAAGAATCGTTCGCCGTCGGCATTCACCTTGAGCCACGGCTGGCTGCCGGGCCAGAACGTACCCATGTCGGTCTTCTTCATGGCTTCGATGCCGGGTTCCTGATCTGGACGAAGCGCGCTGCGGTCAAACTGTGCCATGGAATGGGTTTCGTCCATCTTCGCGCCAACCCACAGACAGGCACGAATGCCGTCGCCCATGGCGCCGGGCATGGACTTGTTGCCGCCCAGAATTCGAAGATTCCAAGGCTGAAGGGCCTCTAGCATGTCATAGTTTCGGCAATATCCGCCCGTTGCAATCACAACACCTTTGGAGGCGAGGTAACGAACATAGCGGCCGTCCGAGTTTTCTGCGATGCAGCCGGTGATGCGGCCGTTTGCTTTTTCCAGTTTCACCATCTTGGTGTTGTAGTGGAATTCCGCACCGTGCTTGACGGCATAATCGTAGAGAACAACGTTGCCATTGAGGCGCTTTTGGCCCTTCTGATTGTTTTCCCAACGGGCCTGCGGCCATCTCGGCGTGTGGCACGTCGGGATGGCGGGATAACGCGTGTTTTCGACATTGTCGACGGTTTCATGCCAAAGTTCGACGCCTCGTTCGGCAAGGCGGTCGCCGTACCAGTTCATCACTTCGCCGGAACGTTCGGCAAACGTAAGGTGGAGACGCTGGTCGACATGGCCGCCGGCCGCCTGGGTGGCAAGGGTGACGAAGTCAAACTTGTTGATGTTGGTACCCCACTTCTTCTGGTAGCGGGATCCGATGGCGGCAAAGCCTTCGCGTACGCCGGTGCCGACGACAAATCGATCGATGCCGATCACCTTGGCTCCGCTCTCGGCGGCGCTGGCAACGGCAAACATGCCGCTGGTGCCGCATCCGACAACGAGGATTTCGGTTTTGACGGTCTTGACAATGTCCTTCTCGTCGATGACAGGCGGCTTGCCGAGCCAGTCGCCGGTCTTGGAAGCTTCTTCAGCCGTCTTTTCAGTAATGACTTCAACGGGAATCTTGCCCTGAGCCTGTTCAATGCACTTGCGGGCCGCACGCGTAACGGCGTTGGAGGTCACCGTAGCGCCGGAAACGGCATCGATTTCGGCACCCTGAGAGGCGAGAAGGGCCTTCTTGAGCTTTTCGGCAGCGGCCTGGCCGATGGAAGGCGTTTCACTCGACGCATCAATCACGACGTCAACGATGCGGTCGGTTTCAAAAGTCATGCTGACGCGGACATCACCGGCGATGCCGGCAGCCTTGGCAGTATAGGTGCCGGGTTTGTAAAGGCCCGCCGGAGCGGCGTGAACGGCGGCGGCAGCCAGGGTGGCACTGCCGGCAAGGCCTGCGCGAAGCAGCTGGCGCCGAGAAAGGTTTTGCGACATTTGGTCTCTCCTGTGTAGATATGTGTCCTTTCGAAGAAATCATCTTCTCGAACATGAGATCATCATAGAAGAATCAATATCGGCTTTGTTTGGACAATTTTTCCCCCTGTTCGCTAATTGCGAACTCTCGTGAAAACCCTTGAGTTGCCTCTTTTCCCGTCGAAGCTTCCTGCGACCTGGTCGTCCTGCGCCGTCTTTACAACAGGCGTCGTCGATAACAAATAACAAAAGACTCGCCGGATGAAAACGGATCCGGCGAGTCTTGAGAATGACGGTAGCGCGGCATGAGTTGATGTTCGTCACTTCATGCCGCTGCTTTCGGCAAATTTCAGCTTGTACTTGGCGGCGGACAGGCCTGCCTGGCGGCCGTTCACGAGGCAGTCCATGACGGCGCCGTGAATGCCGCCGACGCATTCGCCGGCCGCGAAGAGGCCGGGAATCGGCTGATCGGTTTCAACGTCAAGCACGGCGGTCGCGACGTTCGTGGCCATGCCGCCCATGCAGTGATGGACCTTCGGGCTCATTTCGGAGACGTAGAAGGGCGCTTTGCCGATCGGCTTTGCTTTCTTGTCGAAGCGGCGGCCGAAGTCGGCGTCCTTGCCGGCTGCGTGAGTTCGTTGTAGCGGGCGAACGTGGCTTCGAGCGTCTTCTGATCAAGCTTGTTGGCGTCGAAGAGCTCCTCGATGGCGAGGCAGTCGATGTCGAAGCGAAGCGTGGTGACGGGACCGGGACGGCCCGTGTCGAGCACGCCGACGCAGCCCGTGTAGCCGCCCATGCGCTCGAGGAGGGCTTCGGAGACGCCTGCGGCGCGGGCGAGCTCAATGGCGGCCTCGACCTCTTCGGGCTTGCGGGCCATGACGGCGTCGGGATTGATCACCTGAAGGCCGTCGTTTCGAATTCGAGCCAGCCTTGTTCCGGATTCATGTGGAAGCTGCGGCGGTCCTCGACCATGCGGTCAACGTATTGTTCGGTATGTGCGGTCATGTTGATGTCTTTGAGACCCCGGTTCACGCGGATAATAAAACTCAATCGGTTTTGACACCTGTCGATTTTAGGCGGCACATGCTGAAGAACTGAATCGGATTAACCCTTTGGGCGGGCCTTTGTGAAAGGTTCGGACAAATGGATGCAGGGTCTTTACGTACCCTATCCCGACGAAGCCGCCTGAAATCGATCGATTGCAGCACACAATGCCTGATTCGGGACGCAACCTTGGTTCAAGGTCTTGCGGCGCAAGGGTTCGGGGAGCGGGGAGGGTGTTTTCGGCAGTCAGCCTGCGGGAGCGGCGAATGCACGATTTTCGGGAAACGGAACTCAGGGGAAATGGGGAGATTACGTTTTGCGCGAGCGTGAAAACCCGAGTAGTCATATTTGAGCGACATGGGTATGCTCACTTCTGCCGGCACGACCAGCCGGTTTGAAAGGAGCTAAAAAAATGAATTTCATGAAGACTCTGGTGGCCGCCTCCGTGGCCGGTGCGATGATGGTAGGTGCGGTGTGCGCCCAGGAAGACTCGCTGCGTCCGCGCGAATACGGCATCCAGTTCGGCGTCCTGCAGCCGGGCCAGAACAACGCCATCACTGACGTTGAAGGCGTGCTCGTCGGCCAGGTGAACGTGCATGACGACAAGAAGGGCGCTCATACGGGCGTGACCGCGATTCTTCCGCACGGCGGCAACCTCTTCAAGGAAAAGGTTCCTGCGGGCATCTTCCTCGCGAACGGCTTCGGCAAGATGACGGGCTATCCGCAGGTGAAGGAACTCGGCAACATCGAGACGCCGATCGTCCTCGTCAATACCCTCAACGTGGCCGCTGGCCTTGACGGCATCATCGACTATACGTTCTCCTTCAAGGAAAACGGCGACTGCCGCAGCGTCAACGGCGTGGTAGGCGAAACGAACGACGGCGGCATCAACGACATCCGCGCGCGCTTCCTCACCTCCAAGGACGTCCTCAAGGCCATCCAGACCGCCAAGTCCGGTCCCGTTGAAGAAGGCGTCGTGGGCGCAGGCTCCGGCACGAAGGCCTTCGGCTTCAAGGGCGGCATCGGCACGTCGTCCCGCAAGCTGCCCGCGAGCATGGGCGGCTACACGGTCGGCGTCCTCGTTCAGACCAACTTTGGCGGCTTCCTCAATGTTGACGGCGTCGCCGTAGGCGAAAAGCTCGGCGGCTATCCGTGGCAGAAGGAAATCGAATGCGCCGACGGCTCGATCATGATGGTCGTCGCCACCGACGCTCCGATTGATGCCCGCAACCTCGAGCGCGTCGCCAAGCGCGCCTTCATGGGCCTCGCCAAGGCCGGCGGCATCGCCTCCAACGGCTCCGGCGACTTCGCGATCGCATTCTCGACCGCCAGGGAAAACCGCGTTCCGCACAACACTAAGAAGCTCGAGAAGCTCCAGAACGTCAACGTCGCCAATGACGACATGACGCCGATCTTCATGGCCACGATCGAGGCCACCGAAGAAGCCGTCGTAAATTCGCTCTTCAAGGCGAAGGACGTCAAGGGCTACAACGGCAAGGTCACCAAGGCGCTTCCTGTCGACCAGGTCCTCGAAATGCTCAAGGCGGAAGGCAAGATCGTCAAGCAACCGCGTTAATACGTAATCAAGCCCTCGTCAGGGAATTGAACGCCAGTGAAGGCTCCGGCAAGCGTCGGGGCCTTTTTCGTCATGTGGAACAATGCAGGTGAATCTCTGTTCGGCCGGGAGCTTGTGACGTGCAAAACCGCCCGAGCTCGTTGCTGTGAGCTCGGGCGGTTTCTGAAGCCGACTGTCCGTGATGAGCTAACGGGTCATCATTTGGAAGTCAGTTGATGCGGGCTGGAAGTCAGAAAGCGTGGCGCACGCCCACGGTGGCGCGCCAGTCTTCGTCAAGATAGCCGCCGCTCGTGCGTTCGACATCGGCCCACACGTAGGTCGAATCCGTGAGGTTGAAGTTGGCTCCGAGGCCGTATTCGACCCACGTATCCTTGCCGTCGATGTCATAGACCTTGCCGTTGCCGCCTATAACGGCGTTGTCGCCCAGAAACTCATGCACTGCGGAGACGCGCAGATAAGCCGTGCTCCCGTTTTCAGGACAGCGCATGCCGAAGGCAAAGCCCGCACGTCCCATCAGACTGTCGGCGTCATCGAAGCGATAGGTCGAGCCGTCGGAGAGCGAGAGAACGTCTGCATCCACATGCGTGTAGGCGAGTTCAACCTGAGGTTCAAGATAGAAGGACTTCGAAAGGTCGAAGCGCCAGCCGAACTCTCCGGAGAGCGCGGTGACGATGTTGTCCATCGAACCCTTCTTGTTGCCGTCGACGGTCATGTCGGTTTTGGCCGTGCCGAGACGAGCGACGACGTCGGCAAACTGACCGTTCTCACCCATCCAGAGACCGTAGGCCGCAAGGCTGTAGACGTCCATGTCAGCTTTACCGCGCCTGTAGTCGGCATCGCTCATCGTGTAGGAGAAGGCCACGCCGAAGCGGGGAGCGCCGGCGGTCGGCACGGTGTCGACGCCCACCTGGATCGTGTGGAAGTCGTTTTCGAGTCCACTTTCGGCGGAGAGCCTGCCGCCGTCATAGCGTGCCCAGGCACCCGAGGTCTGCTTCATCGAACGAATGTTGCCCATGCGCTTGTGAACATCATTCGTGAGGATGCGGTTAAGGGCCAGCGGAGCAATAGTGGCAAGTTCGAGGGTGGACTGCATCACGGAGTTCGGGCCTGTGGAGTGCACCTTGGCTTCGCTGTCGATGATGAAGCCTTCGTTGTACATGCCTTCGTCAACCTTCATGGTCGTCTCAACGCCCTCAGCGGCGACATTGCCGAGAAGTTGCTTCGCCTGGTCGCTTGTTACGTCGTCGGATGTAAGGTCCTTCGTCAGGTCCTCGTTGGCGAGCTTCACCGTGAGGGAGGAGTCGGCGTCGGCAGAATCAACCGTGAAGGTGCCGGCCTGCTGGCCTTCGTCAGCGGTGAGATCCGTGGCGAGGCGAACCGTGCCGGAACCCGACAGCTTCTCAACAGTAGCGTTGACCGACTTGTCGGTAATATTCACCACACCGTTATCGAGCACAAGGCTGTTGAGCGCAACAGCACGCTGACCGTTCTGAGCCGTCGGATCGGTCGAAACAATGGCCGTCGGCGTCCACTGTGCGCCGTTCTTGACGGTGAGCTTCATATCGGTCACGGTCAGTTTGTCGCTCTCAACATTGTCAGGAAGACCAGCCCAAGCGACAACCGTGTTGCCGATCCAATAGGAATTGGCTCCCGCAAGAGTCACGTCGACATTGGCATTAACGCCCGTACCTGACGTTTCAGCATCATAGTCGAACACCACGTCGCCGTTGATCTGCGTGGAATACTTGCCGTCCTTGTTGATTTCGATCGATGCATCACCGCGAGCAAGGAGCGCATGGTCGGCAGTAATGACCGTATTGCCTTCGATATTGACCATACCCGTACTCATAACGGACAGTCCCATCGATTTCACACCTTCAATCGTCGACCTAGCCTCAATGTTAACGGCGCGCCCCTTGATATTCAGAGTAGCCTTCTTCTCTGGATCCATTTGATTGGACGCAACCTGTACCGCTCTGACGTCCGAGCCGCCCTCTGCGTAGATGCTGATCGTCTCCCCATTGAGATTCACCTCGCCAGCCTTCTTCGGAACAATCGTGGAGTTGCCGCCTTTGAATTCATTACTGAAAACCCAAACACCGATGGCTTTCTGGGCATCGGTGGACACCGCTCGAATCGAAACATTAGAACGACCATCTCCCACGTTGATCAGGGAATTTGATGCAGCATGAATACCGACGGCATCGGACTTTGCCTGTGCATCAATGTTGATTGAAGCTGCCGTTAAATTAATTTCTGATATGTCATTCTCATCCTTGCCGTAAGCCTGCAGGCCCTTAAAGACATTTGTGACGGGTACGTCGGCTTTGGCTGAAGCATCGAGCGAGGCAATCGTAATCGAATTGGTGAATTCATTACCAATGTTCACCTTGCCGCCGTAAACGACCTCACCCCCCGCTGCCTCACTTCCTGCAGCAGTCAGCTGAATGTCTTTCGCCGCCAAGTTGATAATGGCGGTACCAGACTCACTACCTATCGTACCCCGAATAGCTGCAGTCTTGATCGCAGACGCCCCGCTCGAAACCGCGCTGATCTTTACAGTATTGGCATTACTAATGGAGATTGAAGAATCGCGCTCATACCCACTTGAACCTGCCTCTACAAACAGGCCATACGTTTCTGCCGTTGCCTTATCTGCTTGGTTTTTCACATCGATGACAACATCGTCTGCTGCGATATTGACCTCGGCATTGCGCTTCGTCTTAACGCCGTAGGCCTTAGAGCCAATGGAAGATATCGAGAGGTCTTTAGCTTGAACATCAACTGCGGTTTTTGCTCCTTCCGCAGCAATGCCGAAGGAGAAGTTGCTGCCGTCGGAAGAAATCTGCAGTGTCTCAGCAGCCGCCAATTCAACATTGACATCAGTTTGGAGCTTGACAGAGCTGTCCGATCTGCTTTTTGCGTAAATTCCTCGAGCCGTCTCGTTTGATTTCGTATCCAAAATGATGTTCTTGCCTGCTACACGAAGCAAATTGTTGTAATCGCTGCCCGTTTTACTTTCAACAGACAAGCCGGCTACGCTCTTGTTGTCACTGCCATTTATGGTCAACGTGTTGCCAGCATTGATGATGACGCTTCCTGTTGTATCTTTTTTGATATAGGCGCCTGCTTTTTTGACTGTGAAGGTGAGGTCGCCTGCGGAATTGATGGTCGCGGTGTGCCCGTTTTCTGCTGCGACACCGTAATCTACGTTTTCAAACGTGTTTTGATCTTCAATAATCAGGTCTTGTGAATGCGCATGAATCCCATAGGTGGGAACAACGAAGCCAAAGCAACCGTTATTAGCAACGGCTTAAAGGGCAAATTATTGTGCATGATGAACTTCCTTTCAACCAACCCAGATATCATCCAGGCTCATAGTGGAAGAATGAACTGTTCACTGATGGGGGGTTATCCCTTAAATTTGATAGAAACGCAACACTACCCAACGTTTCCAAATTCTCGATACAAAGAGAGCGTCAGAAATTCTGGCTCTTCCGACATTTTTGGGAAATGAGAGTTTTTCGGGTCCCCTCATCATAGGGGTACGCCCCCTGACACCGTTTGTTACACGCGTAGGATCCGCCAAAATCAAGATCTCTTTTATCGAGATCAAGATGATCAATTGAACCGGGGCTCATACTGCCTACCTCAGCAGCGGCCTCAACAAAGCCGGCTTCCATCGCACCCGCCTGCATGAGTTCCTCGAAGCCGAAGATGCCCTGCCGGACCTCTGGGTGCTCTACCATCAGTTCCGTCGAATCGAGAAGCAAACGGTTACGTCCGTGCCACGCTCGAGCTCCAAGCTGATCAAGGTCGTTGGCGAACTTCGTTTCCCAGTCACTTCTCGTGTTCCTGCGAAAAGTCGGATTCCGCAGGTTCCGCTTCAATTGGAACTCCACGGTGGCGCACGTCTGAACTTTGCCACCGCAGCTCCTGAACAATTCGCCGCAGCCCTCATTCGAATGACGTCGGAGGTTGTCCGATGACGCCCTTCGACTTTTCCAAAATCCCCAATGTCACTCTGATCGTCTGTCCAGTCGACATGTGTTCCGGGTTCGATAAGATCGTCAAAATGCCCCGGTAATGCGTAATAAAGCCCCATAAGGGAATTCAATATTAATGAAGGCTCCGGCATGCGTCGGGGCCTGCATTGCTTTTGCAGCCAGGGAATCAAGTTTTGCCCGCACCGTCTGGCTGGAAAGCGGTACGGCGGGTGAGGAAAGGGAGAGGCTGAACACTGTTCAGATGAAAGCGCTCTATGTTTCAGGCTGCTGAGGCAAGAGGCGGCGTGAAAACCGGTTGGGGACAGCAAATAGAGGGAGAGGATGGTTGGTGCGCGAAAGCAGACTTTCAGTCAGCCGGGAAGAGATGCGCAGCCGCATCGAGGGTTGCACTGGGAAGAAGTCAAGGGAGCGGAAGAAGGGAGGAGCTGCTCCCTTGCGACCTTGCGGTGCGAGGGAGCGTTCCTTCTGGTCTACTGAGGGGACCGATTACTTGGATGAACGCCTGGGGCGCTTGAGCGAGACGGTGGAAGTTCCGCACTCCTCCTCTGTGTCGGACTCGTCTTTTTTACGGCGGGCCTTCGTAGAAGCCACCTCTTCCATCGCTTCTTTGCTGGGCGTCTCAAGCTTTGAGCCGTGCTTATGCCTGGGTTCTGCGATCAGGAGCGAAGCTGCCAGTTCGTCCTCGGTGATGCCGAGGGCTTTGCACAACTTGACGGCGCACGTCGTGGTGCAAGTGCGGGTTTTGGCAATCTTCATGATGTGGTGTTCCGTGAGGCCTGCGGCTGCAGCGAACTCCTTGTACGTAGGGTAGTTGCGCTTCTTGATGAGAAGCTTAAGAGATTTGGGAACGGGATCGAAATCCGAGGCCACAAGCACCGTCCTGATTTTTTCAAGGGATACATTCAGGGCATTGGCAAGCTTCATTCCCGTCGAGTCCGTGCAGCGGCGATGGAGAGAGATCGTATTCATGGCGATCGGGTCGAAGCCGTGGACCTCGCTGAAATGGTTCAGCGTCTTGTAGCCATGCTTGACAACGCACTCCTTAAGAGTGTCGGCGGGCTCGGCGACGACGGTGCTGGGCTTCGAGCAGGAGGGCAACGTGAGCGCCGCGTGCGCTTCCATCATGAAGGCCGTGTCGAGACGGAGGTGGAAGGTGATGAGGGCAAGCTCATCCGGGCAAAAGACCTTGCTCTGGAGCATGTCCTCGACCGCGGACATGTCGAGGCGAAGCTCCTGACAGAGCATCTCAACGGTGAGGCCAGCTTCATGCAGGGCACGATGAATGACCAGGTTGAAGTAGTCGGCGGTATCAATCGGGAACCTGGGACCGTTCAACTGGATGGTCGCGTAATGAACCTGTTGACGGTCGATGGCGTCGAGAGAATTCAGAGTAGGCAGTTCAAACATGGAGCTACTGAGGATTAGGTTGATGGGAGGAGAAGCGAAGTCGAAATGACGAGACGGCACCGGGAGCGATTTGGGCATTGTGGGCTTAAAACGACTGTGTATCCGTCGGATGAATGCCGGGCTGTGCGCCGGCCGTTGTGCGCAGGTGCTGCCTGCGGAGACTCGTCCTGTCGGGTGAGATTTGAGAAGGACGGGGAGGTACCAGTGGTTGTATCGGGAGAGGGCAAAAGTTGTTCATGATGATGGTCGATGCAAGAACGGTTTTGTATATATATAAAATGTGAATATAAATACGTCTCAGCGCTGATGAGTCGATGTCATCCGGTCATTGATTGCACTCTACTACAACGTGAAACAAAGATCAAACTCACTGGGCAGCGGTTACTTTCTTTTAGACAGCTTTGAGGTTGTGATTAACAGAGTGTTTCATGAGTTGGTTGCTGGTTAGCGATCGCTTAACTTCGGCAGTGGCTCAGGCTTTGACAACGAATACACTATTTACCCAGTGGTTAGTAGGAAATAGCTTGCGGCCCTGAAAAAAGTTAAAGCTAGTATTTACACCTAGGTGATCACCCTAGATGGGGACGTGTTATGGATGATGCGTTTTTACAACACTTTCTTTCGTGGACGGGTTTCAGTTGATGCTTTCCAACGAAGGTGCCCAACAGAGGGAGCCGGGCTGCGCTGTTTGAGAGCTGGATCCAGATGAGAGGAGGGGGCGGAGGAGAAGGGTCTCGAGGCGTGATGTCAAGACGTCCGTGCAAGCAGTCTGTTGCGAGGAAGGCACTGTTGCAGAGTCCTCAGTTTTCAAAAATAGCGGTTGAAGGTAAAATAAAACTATTTTTAACTACATTCACCGTTTTTCCCTCATGACTGAAGGAAGCTCTTCAAAAACCCCCGTGCCAAGCCGGATGGAACAAAAATGTTCTGTTCGGCTTTTCTTAACGACGCCAGAATGTGCTGTTTTTTTGCCAATGCAATAGTAAAATACTAACGCGATGCCGTTCACAATCTAGGTGTTCTATGGAAGAGCTGTTCAATGGCCAATTGAGCTTTGCTGACATTGAGGCTGAACAATTCCTTCAGATTCGTCGGACTCATGCTGATCGTCGCGTGAATGCCATGGATCGCTTGACAGATGACGTAAGGAACCGCGCGTAAAGCTACCGATATTTTGCCAGAGAGTCCGAAAGGAAGCGTCCTTCGATGGCATGCCCGAAAGCACAAGCGGGGCCCCCTTTCGGAGACCCCGTTTCCGTTGGCTAAGAAGCCATTAACGCTTGCGGGAAGCAACCCAAGCAATACAGACAATGACGCCGAGAGGCGTGCCGGTCGTCTTGGGGTTGGCGCGCGATCAAGGCACCTTGTATTCGAAGTTGTGGCAACCGCCGCAGTAGTTGACGCCGGCCTTGTGGCCTTTGTGGCATTCTGTGCACGGGAGTGCGCCTTCGTGCTGCGCATGCGGATTGGTTTCGTAGCGGCCTTCGGTCTTCTTGATCATGGCGTTGTAGTTGCCGTGGCAGTCGACGCATACGTCGTAGTCGCCGCTGGTCTTGATCTTCATGTCGGGCGTATGGCACGACTCGCATTTGAGGCCGCGCTCCACATGGCGGTCGGCAAGGAACTTGCCGTCGGCCGCGGAGGCTGCGGCGGCCGCTGCGATAAGCGCCGCGCCCAGAATGGCATTGGTGAGAGTTTTCATCTTGTTGTTCTCCCGACGGGGGTTGAGACATGGAGGTGCCGGCGTTCCCTGCCGGAGCGCCGGCACCTGTCTGACGGGGATTTCAGCTGACTTCAGTCGCCGTTCAGACCGCCGTATCCGGCAGCTTGGCGACGATCTTGCCGCAGTGGCGGCCGTAGACCAGGCATTCGGTCAGGTTGCCGCCGCCCTGATAGACGAACTTCAGAGCCGAAGCAATTTCGCCGACGCAGTAGAGATGCGGAATCGGCTTGCCTTCCCAGGTCAGAACCTCGCGGTCGGCGTTTGCAAGGAGGCCGCCCTTGGTGTTCGGACCGCCGGCAACCAGCGGCATGGCGTAGAACGGACCCTGGGCGATCTTGCCGAGCGTGGCCGGACGACGGCCGAAGTCCTCGTCCTTCTTTTCGTCGCAGAACTTGTTGAAGCGTTCGACCGTTTCGACAAGGTTGGCCGGCACCATGCGGTGCTTGTTTTCCGGATGGTTCCTGATCTTTTCAGCCAGCTCTTCGATCGTGTCGGCCTTGAGGATCAGTCCGCTTTCGATGGCCTTCAGGTTGTCCTTGTCCCAGTCGACCATGCCGTAGCCGACGACGGAAATGCCGAGACCGACCAGAGGCTTCGAAGCGCGAAGTTTTTCGTCAAAGACCATCCAGGACGGCGTGCGCGGATAGGAGAGCGTCGAGATGTCGAACTGAACGGCGGCCTTGTAGAAGAAGTAGCGGCTCGGATTGTCGGTCACCTTCGTTTCGGCTTCATAGCGCTTGCCGAAGTTGTCGACCACGATGGAGTTCGTGGAGCCGACGGCCGGCGTGATGGAGCCTAGGCGCATGCCGTTGAAGCGCTTCTGCGTCGGCACGATCACGCGGGCTGCCGACTTGCCGGCTTTCTGCAGGCCTGCACCGACGGCCATGCCCATGGAGATGCCGTCGCCGGTGTTCGATGTCGTGCCGTAGAAGGCCCAGCCGTTGATGCCCGGACCTTCAAGGAAGGCGGAGCGCATGGCGCGGCTGTATTCATAGCCGCCCGTGCAGAGCACCACGGCCTTCTTGGCGCGGACGTAGAGCTTCTTGCCGCCCTTGACGGCCGCGGCGCCGACGATCTCGCCCTTGGCGTTCTTCAGAAGTTCGCAGGCCGGAGCCTCCCAGACGACCTTGATCTTGTTGCCCTGCTTCTTCACGCCTTCTTCAAGGCAGAGCCAGAAGGCTTCGCCGGAACTCGTCTCGTTCTTCGGGCACTTGTAGGAAACCTGGTTGAAATTCTTCATGCGCTTCGTGTAGGTCGCACGATACGCGTTGTAGCGGCATTCCTTGGCGCCCGGGAAGTTCGGGAAGCTGGCCTTGTCGAAGCCCGGCTGGCTGCCGCCGATGAATTCCGGATCGAGGCTCTGCATGAACTCGAGGTTCGAGGGCGACAGATCGGCCCACACCTGAGCGAGATCGTCGGAGTATTCGGGGATTTCGCCTTCTTCCTTCCACTCGATGTTCTCGCCCGAGAACATGGCCTTGGCGTATTCCTTCAGAGCCTTCGGATCGCCGTCCTTGAACGGGCAGTGGAAGATGCCGCCGGACATGCGGGTGTTCGAAATGTGAGCGTCCTGAGGATTCTTTTCCAGAACAATCACCTTCGCGCCGTTCTGAGCGGCGACGATGGCCGTGGTGGCGCCTGCGCCGCCGAAGCCGAGAACGACGACGTCAGCCGTCATGTCCCACTTCTTGGGAAGCGGAGAAATGGCCTGCGCGGCAAATGCGCTCGGAACGGTAAGACCGGCAACGGCGCCGCCGAGAGCGCCGGTAAGGAATTGACGACGATTGGACATGACTTGTCTCCTTGAATGAGGGGCGCTGCTCCCCTGGTCCGGGCCTCGGCGCCTCATTGTCTGAAAAGGGCTGCGCCCCACAACAAGCGCACCTCTTCATGCAGTTCATTTTAGAAAACAGCCTCACGCCCTTCATCGGCCGGAACGCCATTGCCAACTACCGCAAACACGATCTATACTCTAAAATTTAGCGCCGCGTTTTTCCCGGCGATCCTGCCGAAGGTGCAGGCGCAGGCCACGCCGTTGCCGCCGATTCGCTCCACGCCGTGAACGCTGCCCGTCGCCTCGCCCGCCGCGTAAAAACCCGCTACGTGCCGGCCGTTCCGATCGAGCACCCGCGCATGCTCGTCGATCCGAATGCCGCCGAGCGTGTTGTGCACGCGCAAAAACAGCTTGGCTCCCCAAAAAGGCGGCTTGTCAAGAGAACGCTCCGCCGACGCGCTTTTCACTTCTTCGGCCACCGCCTCGGGCGGCAGCCCCATCTTGACGGCGAGCGCCTCGGGTGTATCCGCCTTCCAGGCCTGCCCCGCATAACGGCCGCGGTAGAGATTCTTAAGACTGATCGGATCGAACGCTTCAAGCGCCCGGGAGGACGCAATGCTGAAGCAGGGCCCCTCCTGCGTCTCCTTCAAAACCGCGCCGGCAATTTCATGACGACCCGCCGTTTCGTCCGTAAAGCGCCGGCCCTTCGAATTGACGATGATCATCCGCGACGGAATGTAGTCGAGTCGAATGGGATAGTTGAAGGCCGCACCCGCGCCGGGCACGCATTCCACATATTCCATGTTGACGAGCGCCGCACCCGCATCCGCAGCCTCCGCCAAAAGCTCGCCCGTCGCACCTGGCTGGCTGTCCGCCGGAAGATCCGCCGTTGCCGGCGCATACATCCGGCGCAATTCCCGGCTCGCGCCGAACCCGCCGAAGGCCGCCACGACGCCACGGGACGCCTCCACATACAACGGTCTCCCCTTCTCCATCACGACAAGCCCCGTCACACGATTTCGTTCCCGATCAAATACGAATCGCAAAACAGGCATCGACGTGCGGCTCAGAACGCCGAGCTTCTGAGCCGCAGCCGAGAGCGTGCGGATGTAGCCCGTCCCGCGTGGCAGCACTGGCTTGTGGCCGCGCGGAAAGCCGCTGCCCATGATTTCCTGCACCTCCGGCAGGAACTGCATGCCGAGCTCCTCCAACCAGGCGAGCGTCACCGTGCTCTCGTGCGCGAAGGTTTCGGCCATGATGCGGGTGTTGCCGCCGGCGCCCGCCTTGAGTATCTGGGCTGCAAAAAGCGCCTCGCTGTCGCAAATTCCCTGAACCTTCTGCCTTGCCGGATCCACAGCATTGAAGTAGCCGCCGGAAATCAGCGTATCGCCGCCGATGTGCGGCATCTTTTCAAAGAGCATGACGCTCGCGCCGTTCTGCGCGGCTGCAAGTGCGGCGGACAGGC
>ENA-ORTY01001990-ORTY01001990.1-human-gut-metagenome-genome-assembly--contig:-NODE-1990-length-20708-cov-3.480608_pt1 | contig 20708 bp, 17 predicted proteins | sample MGYA00241917_ERZ509198 | MGnify/ENA primary metagenome ERZ509198 (study PRJEB26280, sample SAMEA2338857) | human gut metagenome | biome: human gut; feature: human-associated habitat; material: faeces...
CGGCCCACGAAATCAGCCCCAGGACAATGAGCGCATACCAGATCCCATTCGCCAGCGCGTAGTGGCTATAATACCAGCCGGAGAACAGTGTCGGCACGATCAGTGCATACAAAAGCGGCAGACCGAGGTGCAGCAGCGACGCGGCATGAAATAACACGGACAGGAGCAAGCAGCCTGCCCCAAATACAATCATCAACATGGCACGACCTCCTTTTGAAAGTTTGTGCCATGTTAGCTTGGAACAAGGAAAAGTTCAAGGGTCAATCCAAGAAAAACAGAAAAATTGGAGGGATTCATCATCGAAGTTAAAATCAACAAAGAAATCCAACGGTATCAGGAGAGCATTCTGTTCGGCTTATCGCTGCGGCAGATGGTGTTTGCGCTGCTCGCCATCGGCGTGGCAGTCGGCGCGTACTTCGGCCTGAAACCGCTCATCGGCGCGGCGGAGGTCGGCTGGGTGTGCATGCTGGCTGCGTTCCCGTTTGCCATGTGCGGCTTTTTTACCTACAACGGCATGCCCGCCGAGCGATTCCTGCTGGCGGTCATCCGTTCCGAGATCCTCTGTCCGCGCACTCTTTCGTATCATCCGCAGAATCTGTATGCAGAATTGCTGCTGGATTCCAATTCCATGCGGGAGGTGCTGACGCTTGATTAAAACCCTCAACAACACCATCAAGCAGGACCGAACGGTATATAAAATCCCACGCAGCGTGCAGGACGTCATTCCCATCCAGCGGATCTTCGCGGATGGGATTTTTCAGTTCGGCACGAAATATTCCAGAACGCTGCGCTTTTCGGACATCAACTATGCCATTGCCTCGAAAGAGGACAAAACCGCGATGTTCCTCGGCTACAGCGAGCTTCTCAATGCACTGGACAGCGGCTCGACCACCAAGCTCACGATCTGCAACAAGCAGGTCAACCGGCAGGCGTTTGAAGATACCGTCCTGCTTCCGCAGCGCGGCGACAGCCTCGACGGATTCGTGAACGAGTTCAACGGGATGCTGGAAGGCAAAATCTCCGGCAGCTCCGCCAGCGTGGAACAGGAGCGGTTTCTCACGGTTTCCGTTCACAAAAAGAATGTAGACGAAGCGCGCACATTCTTCTCCCGCGTGACGGGAGAAGTATCCTCCAAGCTCTCGCGGCTCAATTCCTCTTCCAACGAGCTGGACGCTGCCGAGCGGCTGGATGTGCTGCGTGGATTCTTCCGACCGGAGGAAGCTGCGCTGCCCTTTGATTTACAATCTGCCATGAAGCGCGGACATAATCTCAAGGATACGATCTGCCCGGACAGCTTGGAGTTTCATCGTGACTACTTCAAAATGGGCAATCAGTATGGTCGCGTGCTGTTCCTCAAGGATTACGCCAGCTACATCAAAGACAGCATGATTCTGGAGCTGACCGATCTCAACCGGCGCATGATGCTCTCCATTGACATGATCCCCGTGCCGACCGACGAAGCCGTGCGCGAGGTGGAGAATAAACTGCTCGGCGTGGAAACGAACGTCACCAACTGGCAGCGGCGGCAGAACAGCAACCAGAACTTTTCTGCGGTTGTCCCTTACGATCTGGAACAGCAGCGCAAGGAAACCCGCGAGATGCTGGACGACCTCACGACCCGCGACCAGCGGATGCTGTTTGCCGTGGTCACGCTCGTGCATCTGGCAGACAGCAAGGAAGAACTGGACAGCGACACCGAAACGCTCCAATCCATCGCACGCAAGCATCTGTGCCAGCTCGCAAAGCTGAGCTTTCAGCAGCAGGATGGGTTAATTACTGCGCTGCCGCTCGGCCTGCGGCGCATTGACGCGCTGCGGACACTCACGACAGAAGCCCTCGCGGTGCTTATGCCGTTCAAGGCGCAAGAGATTCGACACCGGCACGGCATCTACTACGGGCAGAACGCGATCTCCAAGAATCTCATTCTGGCAGACCGAAAAGAACTGCTCAATGGCAATGGCTTCATCCTTGGCGTCTCCGGTTCCGGCAAATCCTTTGCGGCCAAGCGCGAGATCACGGAGATCGCGCTGTCCACGAATGACGACATTATCATCATCGACCCTGAAGCCGAGTATCGCCCGCTGGTCGAAGGCTTGGGCGGCGAGGTCATTGAAATCTCCGCTACCTCGCCCAATCATATCAATGCTCTTGATATGGAGTCTGGCTACAACGATGGTGACAATCCAGTTGTGCTGAAATCCGAATTCTTATTGTCCCTCTGCGAACAGCTCGTGGGTGCAGGCAAGCTGTCCGCCAAGGAGAAATCCATCATTGACAGGTGTACTGCCCAGGTCTACCGGGAATTCATCCGAAACGGTTATCTTGGCGTTGTGCCGACATTACAAGACTTCCATGCCGCGCTCCTGGAGCAGCCGGAACCGGAAGCGCGGGACGTTGCGCTATCTCTGGAGTTGTTCACGGAGGGCAGCCTCAACACGTTTGCCAAGTACACGAACGTGGACACAAACTCCAGAATCCTCTGCTATGATATCCGCGACCTCGGCAAGCAGCTCTTGCCGGTCGGCATGCTGGTCGTACTGGACAGCGTGTTCAACCGCATCATCCGAAACCGCAAGCTCGGCAAAAACACATGGCTTTATATTGATGAAATCTATTTGCTGTTCCAGCACGAATACAGCGCAAATTTCCTGTTCACGCTCTGGAAGCGGATGCGCAAATACGGGGCCTGCGGCACGGGGCTGACACAGAACGTCGACGACCTTCTGCAATCCCATACCGCCCGCACGATGCTGGCGAACAGCGAGTTTTTGCTCATGCTTAATCAGGCGAGTACGGATCGAATCGAGCTGGCGCGGCTGCTCAATATTTCGGATAACCAACTTTCGTACATTTCTGGTGTGGATTTTGGACACGGGCTTCTCAAGTGCGGCAGCACCATCGTGCCTTTCGTGGATCATTTCCCGAAAAACGGCAGGCTGTACCAGCTTATGACGACGAAACTATCTGAACGCGTGGAGCAGGCGTCGTAATGCGGGAGGTCAAAGAAAAATCACCGCTGAAAGCGAGAGCCGTCGAAACCCTCAAATCCGCGCCGCAGGCAGCATTCCGCCGCGGCACAGATGATTCCTTTCAGCAGCTTCGGCAGGAGCTGCGCGAGGCAGCGCAGGACGGTCAGCCGGAAGATCGCTACGAGAGCGGCAAGATCACAGACACCGCCGACCATGCCGTGCAGGAAGTCCGCCATCTGGCAGAAAAGGCAGCCCACAGGCTGCCGAAAACAAAATCCGAACCGCAGCGGGAAGCCAGAACGGAATCTGTTCCACAACATGAGCAGCCTCGGCACCCCCTGCAGCCTACTGCGGCACCGAGGGAATATCCACCGCAAAGCCAGTCACAGGGAAATCAGTCTGTGCGCGAATCGGCTTCTCCAATCAGGGAGAAACCGGTTCCTCCTGCAAACGCCCAACAGCCCAAAACGCGAGAATATACGCCAGATGCGAAAGCACCAGCGTCCCCGTCTCAGCATTCAACTCCGCGTATTCATGAAAACGTAAAGGCTGTTCCTGCGGAAACGATGCCGTCGACAACGGAGCATTCTGTGCGTAAATCGGTTTCTCCGATTAAGGAGAAACCGGTTCCTCCTGCAAATGCTCCACAACCAAAAATGCGGGAACATGCACCGGATGCGAAAGCACCGGTGTCTTCCTCCCAGCATGCAACTCTGAGGATTCACGAAAAAACGCAGAACGTTTCCGCGGAAATTACGCCAAGGCCAACTGGTAGCGCAGAAAAACATACCGCAGCACCCTTTGAACAGTCTGCGCACCATTTACAAATGGAACGTTCTGCACACGAACAGGCTTTTCCAATCAAGGAGAAGCCTGTTCCTCCCGCAAACACCCCGCAGCCCAAGATGCGAGAGCATACACCGACCGCAGATGCACCTGTGCATCTGCCCCAGCATCCAGCTTCGCAAATTTATGAAAGACCGCAGAATGTTTATCAATTGCAGACAAATCGCTCTGTGCGTGAATTGGAAACATCAGTAAGGGAAAAGCCGTCTGCTTTTTCTCTGCGAGAAATTCCTGCTGCGCTAAAACCGGATACCACACAGTTCGCGCTTCCTGAAATCAAGACGAAAGAGTACATCCGAAAGAAACGAAAAAAACAACATCTTCTCAAGGAAGAAGCGAGCGGTATTGAAAACATAACCGCAGATTCCGAAACATTTTCGCCGGTCATCCGTACACGGGAAACTGTTCGTGAACAGCAGAAACTCCACGTTTCCCATAGTGCGGAGCAGGCGCAGCCGGTCATGCCGCAGATTCGAACGCGGCAGCCGCAGACAGCTTCCATGCCCGCCGATATAGAACCCACGAAGCCAGAAGTTCCACAGCCACCGCTTCCGGACATCAAGAGCAAGCAGAAATACCTTGCAGCCCAGCAACCGACACAGGTAACGCCCGTGCAGGCAAACCCACAGCAGGCAGTGCGGCAAACTGGAATGAAAGCCGCTCACGGCGAACCGAAATTATGTCAACCTATATTGGCGAATGAAACAGTCACTATGCCAGCGAGCAGGAATGTCGCTCCTGCAAAACCAGTGCGTGTTCAGAAGCAGGTGCGTCCGGCTGTTGTGAGAAAGCAAAAAATCAAAACGGCCCCGAAAGCGAAAATCAAATCCGCCACACCTGCTGCAAAAGCCTTGCCCCAAAAAGCGTCGTCAGCTGCTCCCAAACAGGCTGCAACTGTCATTCGCAAAGGGCAGGTACTTCGAGATACGGCGATCAAAACGGCAAAAGTCGCAAAGGAAGCCGGAAAGAAGGTTCTGCGGGCAATCGCGGCAGCGGCAGAAAAGCTGGTCGCAGCTATCGGCGCAGGCGGCGCGGCGGCAGTTTCCGTTGTCGTGGTGATCTTGCTTGTAGGGATGTTGTTTGCTTCGCCGCTCGGTATCCTGTTCGCCGGTGAGGACACCGGTACGGAAATCAAGATTCCGGACGCGGTTGCAACGCTGAACGGCGAGTTCACCGATGAAATCTACCGTATTATGGAGGAGCATCCATACGATGAGCTGGATATGCAGGAGGGCATGGAATCGGCCATGCTGCAGAACTGGCGGAATGTGCTGGCTGTGTACGCGGTCAAGGTCTCGACCGACGAAGAACACGGCCTGGACGTTATAACAATGGACGAAGAAAAACTCCAGCTTCTGCGGGAAATTTTTTTCGATGCCAACAAGTTGGAATACGAATTTACGACCAGAACCGTAGACGGCGAACGGGTCACAACGCTGCATATCTCCGCGCAGATCAAGGACGCCATGCAGATGGCAGATGAATACAGCTTCACTGCCCAGCAGCGGGAGATGCTCGAAGAATTGCTGAAGCCGGACTACGACGACATTTTCCTTTCCCTGATTGGCAATTATCAACCGGGTGGTACGCCCATCGGCCCCGTCGACATTTCGGACATCCAAGGCACGCTGCCGGATGATCTTGATCCGCTGCGCGAATCCATTGTCCTGACGGCTTATCAGCTGCTCGGAAAGGTGACGTATTTCTGGGGCGGCAAAAGCCTCGTCCTTGGCTGGGACAGCCGCTGGGGAACGCCGACGACAGTCACTGCACCCGGCAGCGGCTCGACCGGCAAGGTGCTTCCGTTCGGATTGGACTGCTCCGGTTTTGTGGACTGGACGTTCTATAACGCCACGAACGGTGCATACCTGCCCGGACGCGGCGGTGGTGCAGCCTCGCAGCATGGCTACTGCACCAACATTGCATGGTCAGACGCGCTGCCCGGCGATCTCGTCTTTTACGCGGATGACAGCCACGTTGGGATCGTCTGCGGCTACGACAGCGTAGGGAATCTCCTCGTCATCCACTGCTCCGGCGGGCAGAATGGCGTGGTCGTGACCGGGCGCGAGGGCTTTGCCGTCGCAGCCAGACCGGATTTGTTTACGGATTAAGCTACGCTTTGAAACTGAGAAACTGAAACGCAAAAGAGGTGGAATATGAACGATACCATCACAGAGATCAACAAAGACACATTCTGGGGATTGATCCGGGAGGCGAAAGATGCCTGCGGTCAGGATATGTCTGCCATGGTGGAGTATCTGAAGGGACGTTTGGTATCTATGGGGGCAGAACAGGCACAGAACTTTCACGATATTACGCAAGCTTACGAAGATCTCGCGTACAAGTACGGCCTGTGGGATGCTGCCGAAATCATATCGGAATACGGCTGCAGTGATGACGGCTTTATAGACTTCCGCGCATGGCTGATTGCGCAAGGAAAAGAAGTCTATCTGGCTGCGCTGGCGGACCCGGATTCGCTTGCAGAGGTCGAGCCTTACGGGGATTGCAGCTTCGAGCAGATGAGCTATGTGGGAGAGTATGCCTACAGGCAGCTCACCGGCAAAAGCGCCTATGAGCAGACCGACCAGCGGGAATATAAGAGACTTGTGGCAGAACTGAAGCGGGACATTACCTACAAAGACGGCATCCAATTCCCCAGAGAGGGTGCAGAACTGAAACAATTCCTGCCCCGGTTGTGCGCCAAGTATCCGGATCGTTGGCTTGAACCACATTGGAATCTCGATCTGAAAGTAGTGCGAGAACTTTTCTACGCAGGGAAAGTGCATGGTCACCGGCAGCAGGTTTGCAAAAAGAAAAACCGAGGTCACGGCGGTGAGGCTAGATAATGAATACAGGTGCAAAGGCTTGCTTGTAAAATGGTATAATTTGCTTCGTTTGTGCGGCATTCTTTGTTGGCTCTGGTGAATAGCTTTCTTTCTCGTTTCCTGCGATACTTGGCGTACCAAATCGGAAGGAGATTGCAATGGAAGAAAGAAAAAACCTATGCGCTATGCTGCCGGTCGCGCTCCATGCCAGAGTCCGGCAGGAGCAGGAAAAAGCCGGGATGACCCTCGGTGAGTATGTGGAAGCCATGATCACAGAATATTACGACTGGAAGGACGGAAAAATCATGACCGGAGAAATGAGAACCTTAGCCGCGCAGATCCCCGCAGAGCTCTTTGACCGACTTGACCGCTACCTCAAGGAGCGCGGCATCAAGAAGAAGGACTTCTTAGTTGACATCATCACCCGCGCGCTGGAAGAAGCCGAAGCCGCCGAACCGGTTACAGAAGCATCGCCCCAGGACGAGCTGGAGGAACAGCCGGAAGCGGACGAAACCTGAACCAAAATCAAGCCCCCGTAGGCCAAGCCTGCGGGGGTAAACCTTTGTCACAAGCCGTCAGCCGACACGCGCCCGCGTGTCGGCTTTTCTGCGTCCCGGTGGGGACGCTGCACCAGAAACTACAAAAACCGCGCGTTGGCGCGCGTGTGACGAAGTGCGAAAACAGATGCACGGGAGGTAAGAAAACACAAATGCTATCTGAGCACCAAAACAAGAACGCAAATTATCTCAGAATCCTTATGACGCTCCGCGCCCTGCGGCAGCGCGGAGACATTACGGAAAAAGAATACCGCAAAGCAAAGAAGTATTATCAGAACCTGACCGGCGCAGACATTGTCCTTACGGATTAAACTGTAATTTGCACGGTTTCCACAAGAATTCCCGCCGCCGTTTCAGCGTTTGGTAGAATTCGGGACCGCTTGAAAGATATCAGTAGACTTGAACCTTTTCGCGGATATACTTGTCGTTGACAAACGGCACAGGAGGTGAGAAAAATGCCAGTTGCAAAACTGATTGCGCCAACGACGAAGCAGGAGATCCCCAAGCTGCGCGTGGCGGCATATTGCCGCGTGTCCTCAAACTCCGCAGATCAGCGAAATTCCTTTGCAACGCAGGAACGTGTTTATACGAAATACATTGCAGAGAAGCAGGAATGGGAGCTGGTCGACATTTTTGCCGACGAGGGTCTCAGCGGCATGAAAGCGGATAACCGTCCGGAATTTCAGCGGATGATCCGCATGTGCGAGCTGCACCAGATCGACCTCATTCTTACAAAATCGGTCTCCAGATTTGCACGCAACGTGAAAGAGGCGCTGAATTATACGCGCAAGCTGAAGCTGCTCGGCATTGGGGTGCAGTTCGAAGAAGATGGAATCAACACACTGGCGATGGCCGACGAGATGCTGCTCAATACGTTTGCAGCCATTGCACAGGAAGAATCCAAATCCATCTCGCAGCATCAGCGGTTATCCATCGTCAAACGGATGGAACTTGGAGAGTATATTGACAGCAACGCTCCATATGGGTATCGGTTGATAAACAAAACACTGTCTGTCTACGAACCGGAAGCCATCATTGTTCGATGGATTTACCAGTCATATCTGAATGGTTGGTCAATCAGCGAGATTGCAAAAGACTTGTCTGTCCGCGACGTTCCCACAAAGTGCGGAAAGTCCACTTGGACATCCACACGGGTTTCCTATATTTTATCAAACGAGCGATACATTGGTGACTGCAAATACCAGAAAACCTGTCGTGAAGCAGTAGTTCCGTTCCGGCAATCCAAAAATCGCGGGCAGGAAGATATGTTTTATGCCAAGGAAACCCATGCGCCGCTTCTTGATAAACAGCTTTTCTATCAGGTGCAGGAGCTTTTAGAGAAAAAGAAAAAGCAGCACTGCACAGAAATTCCGCCCAGACAGTATCCTTTTACAAGCCGCATTCGGTGTTCCGAGTGCGGCTCTTTCTATCACCGGAAGGTGCGAAGTGGCGTAATCAAGTGGGTCTGCGCAAAACACGCGGCAGACACCACCGCCTGCAATTCCAGCTATTACAGCGAGGAACGCATTTACGACGGCATTATCACCATGATCAACAAGCTGCGCTTCTGCGAAGAAGATATCCTCGGTCAGACGATTCAGAAGCTTGAATTTGCCGCCGCAGCCTATAAGCGGAACAACAGAGCGGCCAGCCAGCTCAGTCAGAGCATTGCCGAACTGAACGCAAAGCTGCTCGCGCTGGAACGGCTGCGATCAAAGGGATACCTCGCCGCAGATATTTACCATACGCAGGCGCGGGAGATCCGCCAGCAGCTCGGCAAGCTGAAAACGGAGCGCTACAGCAGCTTTGAATCTCGGATCACAACGATGTTGGAGGATGTGCGGAAGCTGAAATCTCTGATCGACGAGTTGGAACAGCCGCTGGAAACGTTTGATGAGAAGCTGTTCCATGAAATCGTCACAGACATCTGCATCAATAACCGCGACGAAATGACAGTTACCTTGCTTGGCGGGCTCAAATTTACAGAACAGATTTAAGAGGGACAGGTATGAAAAAGATTCGATATTTACCGTTTGGCTACACGATCCGCAACGGTCACACCGTAATTGAACAGCAGGAGGCCGACATTGTCCGCAATATTTTCAAGGCATATATTCAAGGCGCATCGCTCAAAGAGATCGCAGTGGATTTGACGGCAAAGAAGATCCCATACACAGAGCGGACCTGCGTATGGGATAAAGCGCGGATTTCTCGGATTCTGGAGAATGCGAAGTACACCGGCGATGAAGAATTTGAAACGATCATCGACGAGGACATCTACGAAGAAGCCGCTGCAGTCAAAAGCGCACGGCGTTGGAATCAGGCGGCCCAGGAAAGCGAGGGCATCCGGCAGATCCGCGACCATGTCCGCTGCGGGCAATGCGGCGCGCCCATGCTCCGGCATATCAATTCCAAACGAGAGATCCGGGAAAGCTGGACGTGCAGCAATGCAGACTGCGGCATTCGGGTGCGGATCAGCGACGGCGAGCTGCTCCGGAAAATCACGCTTCTCATGAACCGCGTCATCGCAAATGCCGATCTCATGCTCCCGCATCCAAAAATAAAGCACAGGGATTCCGCAGTGGTGCTGGATTTGCAGCAGCAGATCTCTGACGAAATGGAGCAGGAACGCCCCAACGAGGAACGGATCGCTACGTTGCTCTGCGAAATTGCAGGTCAGCTTTACAAAGAAACAAACGCCAAAACGCAGATCGCCGCGCAGATTGCCAGAAAGCGTGTCTCTTTGATGAAGCTGCAGGATGCGTTCAACGCCGCATATTTTTCCGAACTGATCGACGCCGTCTCCCTTCATGTGGGAGGCGGCGTCGTTTTGCATACAAAAACAGAAACCGATATTTGCGAAAGCGAGGATAAACCGAATGGAAGTCCAGAGAATTCCGAAACGGACAGTTTCCGTAATTGAACCCCAAAAGTCCATCCTTGTAGACAAGGAGAAATATCATCAAAAGCGGGTGGCGGCCTACTGCCGCGTCTCCACAGATTCCGAAGAACAGCTTACATCCTATCAGAACCAGATGCGCGTTTACACGGAAATGATCGCCGCCAACAAGGAATGGGAGTTTGCCGGCCTTTATGCCGACGAAGGCATTTCCGGCACAAGGGCGGACAAACGCCCGGAGTTCCAGCGCATGATCCGCGACTGCCAGAACGGGAAAATTGACTATATCATCACGAAATCCGTATCCCGATTTGCCAGAAATACCGTGGAGTGTCTGGAATATGTGCGCTCCTTAAAAGCGCAGGGCATTGGCATCTTCTTTGAAGAACAGAACATTGACACGCTGAAAAACGAGAGCGAATTATACCTTGTCATTTACGCGGGCTTTGCGCAGTCCGAATCCGAGAGCATCAGCAAGCACATCACATGGACCTACCGCAAAAACTTCGAGGATGGGAAAGTGAGCTTTCAGTACAAGCGGCTGCTGGGCTACCGGAAAGGCGAGGATGGCAAACCGGAGATCGTGCCGGAGGAAGCGGCCATCGTAGAACGGATTTTTGAAATGCTTCTCGCTGGACAGCCAGTGGGACTTATCGCGCAGACACTCCAATCCGAGAACATTGAGATTCCCGGAAAGGACCTCAGCTTCAGCAAGAACATGATTATGAACATCCTGCGGAATGAAAAATACTGCGGTGACAGCATTCTTCAGAAAACCGTGACCGTAGACTGCATTTCCAAAACACGCAAAGCAAATCACGGAGAAGCGCCGATGTACCTTGTCGAGAACAGCCACCCGGCGATCATCAGCCGCGACATTTTCCACCGCACACAGGAAGAACTGGCGCGGCGAAAGGCCCTCCGACCAAAATCGGATAAGACGTCTATTACCCAAAGCGGGAAATACTCCAAATACGCGCTGAGCGAGGTGCTGCACTGCGCCGAATGTGGCAGCCGCTACAAGCGTGTGACATGGAATATCCGCGGAAAGAAGAAAATCGTCTGGCGCTGCGTCAGCCGATTGGATTACGGAAAGAAATACTGCAAGGATTCCGTCACAGTGGAGGAAGCCGCCCTGCATGGGGCCGTTGTCCGGGCGCTGAACCGCTTTCACGCGGAGGACGAGTCCACCTACCTCACGCTTATGAAAGCCACCATCGGAGAAGCCATCGGCATAAATGGCGGTTCGGAGGAAATTGACCTACTCACGCGCCGCATCGATGCGCTGAACAAACGGATGCTGGAACTGGTCAACGAAACCGTTGCGGCTGGGAAAGACGTAGAAAGCAGCGAGGATGAATTCAAAAGCATCTCCGATCAAATCGAGCAGCTTAACCGCCGCATTGCCGCAATTCAGGAGAGTGTGCGCGGCGATGCCACGCGGCAGGCACGGCTGGAGGAAATTCAGAGCATCATCGCCAAGCGCAATGCGAATGAAACACAATACGACGACAGCATCGTGCGCCAGATGATCGAGTGCATCAAGGTACATAACGATGGAAAGCTGACGATCATTTTCGGCGGCGGGTATGAGATCGAGGAAACACTATAGAAAGCCAGATCGCAAGACACAGAAAAAACTGGAGGTATGCGCACACTTTTGCAAGAGTTTTCTCTGAGAGGTTGGTATCACATTTTGATACCACCAACCGCTCAGAGAAAACAGATAAATATTTTTCCGCAAGGTGAAATTTTGACGGATTACCCTGTATAATAAAAAGGAAACTGGCAAAGGAAATAGAAAATATGATTTATTACATTGCAGATATGCACTTTGGACATACGAATGTACTTCGTTTTGATAATCGCCCGTTTTCAGATACCGCGCAGATGGATGACACGCTGATTCAAAACTGGAATGAGCGTGTAACGGCTGACGATACCGTCTATGTTTTGGGTGATGCGTTCTGGAAAAACGAAGAAAACAGCATTCGAATCATCCAGCAGCTCAACGGTCATAAGCACCTGATTCAAGGCAACCATGACCGCGTGAAAGGAAAGCTCCGCCCTTATTGGGAGAGCATCGAGCAGTACGCGGAGGTCAATGATGAGAATCGGCTGGTGATTTTAAGCCACTACCCGATCCTGTTTTACAAGAATCAGCATTATGGCGCGGTCATGCTATATGGTCATGTACATAATACACGCGAGTGGAAACTCGTTGAGAAGTGGAAGAACGAGCAGTGGGCGATGGGCATCCCCAGCAGATTGATCAATGTCGGCTGCATGATGGATTACATGAGATACACACCGCGCACACTGACGGAGCTGCTGGACGCCAACCCGATGCCGGAGATCGCCAGAGATCGCAAGGACGGAAGCGCAGTTGAAAGCGCGGAGCAGCAGAACAAGCAGGAAAGGACGTGGGATCTGAATGAAGGTTACACCGCTGAAAAAACAGAGTAAGAAAAACCAGCGCAAATTTCATGCAGCCAAGCGCGGTTCATGGAACGGCGTCTCCCCAATCACCCGTGTTGTGCAGAGCAAGCGGATTTATGACCGGAACCGCACAAAGCAGGAAAGCCGTCAAAGTGGAGATCGTTGACAGAATCGTGCAGACCGCACAAAATTCCATAAATCCCACAATATCTTTTTTGGTTGCACAGCAGCAACCAGCAGTATGAAGCAGCAAGCTCCAAAAACCTTGCCCCAAAAAGCTGAAACCATTGAAAACACTAGAAAAACCGCTGATATCTTAATTGGTGCAGCTTGCCAAAAATCAGCACCCATCTAAAAGATGGGTGCTGATTTTTGCTGCAAGGGTCCCGCAACGAACCCGTGGTTCGACCGTCCGGCAATTCCGGGCGCAAGACCGGCGGCGGTATGAAATACCGACGGTTTTGGCCGAAGGTCAAAACAATTGCCGAGACGGCACGGAGGCGGCAAATCCGCCGGAGTATTCCCGTACCCCGCTCCATGAAAAAACGCCATCCATCCGGATGGTGTTTTTTCTATGTCGCAGTCGCAATCGGGTCCGTAGGGGTCGATGCCCACATCGACCCGGCAGTGCGCACCGTTTTTACGGAAGTCCCCGGCGAATCCGCTCGTGCCCATGGGTCGATGTGGGCATCGCCCCCTACGCAAGACGGGAAGTTTTCAGAAGCCTCGTAGGGGCGGACGTCCCCACGCGTTGGGTGCAGAAATTCCGTAGGGGCAGACATCCCCACGCATTGGTTTCGGAAATCCTGTAGGGGCGGACGCGGCTTTGTTGCGTTTTTTGCCGGTTTGTGGTATGATAGATAATACGACACCAACCGGAAAGAAGGCGCGCGCATGCAGCTCGGAACATTTCAGATCGAAAATCCCATCGTGCTGGCCCCGATGGCGGGCGTGACCGACTGGGCATACCGCTGCATTGCGGCCTCGCTCGGCGCGGACATCACCGTAACGGAGATGGTCTCCTCGCGCGCGCTGGTCTACCATGACAAAAAGAGCCTGTCTCTTCTCCGGAAGACCGATGCGGGTATCTGCGGCGCGCAGATTTTCGGAAACGACCCGGCTGTGATGGCAGAGGGTGCGGCGCTGGCGCTGGAACACTCCGGCGCAGATTTTATCGATATCAATATGGGCTGCCCCATGCCGAAAATCGCCGGAAACGGCGACGGAAGCGCCTTGATGCGTGACCCCGAGAAAGCAGCCAGAATTGTCGAGGCGGTCAAAAAAGCCGTCCCGGTTCCCGTTACAGTCAAGATGCGAAAGGGCTGGGACAAGGGGAGCGTCAATGCGGTCGGGCTCGCCGTCATGTTAGAGCAGGCGGGAGCCTCCGCCATCGCGGTGCACGGCCGGACGAAGACAATGCTCTATTCCGGCGTTGCCGACTGGGACATCATCCACGATGTAAAAGCCGCCGTCCATATCCCCGTGATTGCCAACGGCGATATTTTTTCGCCGGAAGACGCGGTGCGGTGCATGGCGCGCACAAAAGCAGACGGGCTGATGCTTGGCCGGGGCGTGTTCGGCGACCCGTGGCTGCTTTTACAGTGCAAGGCGGCGATCGAAGGAAAGCCTGTCCCCGAGCGACCGCCGTTATCCGAACGCGTGGATACGGCGCTTCATCAGTTCGAGCTCGCGAAAGAGGACAAGGGCGAGCACATCGCATGCTTAGAGGCGCGCAAGCATTTTGCGTGGTACCTGCGCGGCGTTTCTCACAGCGGGTATTATAAGGAACAAATTTCGAAGATTTCCACCATGGACGACATTTCCGCCATTGCCGCCGGCATCAAGCGCGATTTGAGGTAAGCCTATGTCAGAAGAACAACTCATCCGCCGCGCACAGCAGGGCGACAACGGCGCATTTGAAGAGCTTTTGCTCCTGCACCAGAAAAAGGTCTATAACCTCTGTCTGCGCATGAGCGCGAACCCGGACGACGCGCTGGACTTATCGCAGGAGGCATTTCTGCGCGCGTGGCGCTCTTTGGGGCAGTATCAGTTTGAGGCGAGCTTCTCGACATGGCTGTTCCGCCTGACGAGCAACATTTGCATCGATTTTCTGCGCCGGAAAAAGCGGCGGCAGGAGACCTCTCTCACCGAGAGCTACGACGACAGCGACGAGGGAGCCGAGCTCTCCGTTCCCGACGCGCAGCCGGGGCCCGAGCAGCAGGCGATGACGAACGAAACAAAAATCGAGCTTGCCCGCGCGATGGAGCAGCTTTCGCCCGAGCACCGGGAAATTTTGCAGCTGCGCGTGATCGAGGATCTGCAATACGAGCAGATCGCGGATATTTTAGACGTGCGCGTGGGAACGGTGAAGTCGCGGTTAGCCCGAGCGCGCCTTGCTTTAAGAAAAATTTTAAAAACCGGGAACTATTTCGATTCCGTTTCGTCTGAACCGGTAGAAGGCGAGGTGCGTCTATGATCACATGCAACGAGGCGCTGGAGCTGCTGAGCGTGCAGCTCGATGGCGCGATAACGATAGAAGAACAAACCGCTTTGCAGGAGCACCTAGCCGCGTGCCCGGAGTGCCGCAGAATCCAAAGCGAGCTCAAGATGGCAGAGGAAGCGCTGCCTGAGCTACAGCAGGAGCCGCCGAAGCTCCTGCATGATGCAGTCATGCGGGAGATCCGCCGCGAGACGAGACGGAAAAAGGAGCGAAAGACGCTTCTGCGCTTTGTCGGCGTGATGGCCGCGGCCGCCGCGCTGCTTGCCGTATTGGCGGGGTTCAAGCTTGTAAATCTTCCCGGCTTTGACCACGGCGAGGCTGCCGTCTCGATGGGCGATTCTCTGTTCCCGAAGACGGACAGCGCGAGAAAGTACGCGGAGGAGCTCTCCAAGCAGACCGGCTGCCGCGTCATTCTGGTTGAGCACTGCACGCCGGAAGCACTTGGCGGCGGTTTTGCGAAGCTCGATAACGGCATTTACCGCCGGGAGCTCAGCGAGGCGGAGCTGGATGAGCTGGAAGCGAATTTAGACAGCAGCTACGCCATGATCATCTGCGGCGCGAAGGGCGAGGCGGAGGATTCGGCGTACCTTCTGTGCACCGATTGACTTGACATCCCGCGCATTTTATGAAAAAATAGACCTACGCCGCACAACCTACCATTGCCGGTTGTGCGGCGCGAATTTTACACGAAAGCAGGTATCTTCATGAGTGAACAGGAATTTTTGAGCGGGTTTTGCCCCAAGTGCGGCGAGAGTCTGAAGGTACCGGCGAAGCTTTCGCAGTTTTCCTGCATGTACTGCGGCGCGCGGCTGACGGCAGACGAGCTGCTGGACAAGCCCGCAGGCTCCGGTTCGATCGCGCCGGAGGAGGCGGTACTGCGCTTTGACGCGGCAAAAAAACGGCTGCCCGGCTGCGTGCAAAGCTTCCGGGGCTATCAGAAGAAAATTACGAAGGGCGAATTTGAGGCTGCGTTTTCTGACGTCTATGCGATGACGGAACCGGTCTTCCGCTCGCTCGACGAGGCGGTCTGCGCCATGCCGGACGAGACGGACGCGCGTCTTTTGGAGAGCGCAAACGCGTTTTTGGACGAGCTGGAGCTCGACTGGGCGGCCAACCGGAACCGAAACGGCGCGCGGGACGACGACAAGATGGTCATCGCCATCTTCCTGGTGCCCGCCATCCGGAAGCTGGGCCTTCCAACAAGCGAGGCATTCTGCGAGACCTTACAGGCTGAGTGGGTGCGCCGGTACCCCAAAACGCCGTTCTACCTGGGAGACTACGAGGCGATCTCCACAGGCTTCCGCAAAAAGCTCTTCGGTCTGTGCTTTATCACAACCGCCGTCTGTGAGGAGCTGGGGAAACCGGACGACTGCGAGGAGCTCACCGCCTTCCGCGCCTTCCGCGACGGGTATTTAAGGGCCTGCCCGGACGGCGAAGCGCTGATTCGCGAATACTATGACATTGCCCCCGGCATCGTCACGTGCATCAATCTGGCCTCCGACCGGCACGAAACGTACCGCGAGATTCGCGACACATGGCTCGCTCCCTGCTACGACGATCTGCAAAACGGCAGAATGGCTGATTGTAAGGAGCGCTATACGCAGATGGTGCGCACATTGGAATCACGCTTTCTTTCGTAACATCTGATTTTTTCGGAAAACCTTCAAATCTCGCATAAAATCTCCGAATTTTGCGTCGGGGCGATGCCCACATCGCCCCGGCGGAACGATCCTTTTTTACGGAAATCTCCGGCGAATCCGATGGTACCCTTGGGTCGATGTGGGCATCGACCCCTACGAATTCTATTGATGCAACTTGAAAAATCCGGCCTGTAGATGCTTTTCTACAGGCCGGATTTCTATTTTCAATAGCCGTATTTTCTCTGCTTGCCGATAAGAAACAGCGCCGTAACCAGAACAGACATGACCTCCGCCGCCACGATCGACAGCCAGATCCCGTCGAGTTCCCAGATGAGCGGGAAAATGAGCACCGCCGCGATCTGGAACACCAGCGTCCGTAAGAACGAAATAAGCGCCGAGGTGAGCCCGTCTCCGAGCGCGGTAAAAAACGACGAGCCGAAAATCGAAAATCCCGAGAGCAGGAACGAGAACGAGAAGATCGAAAATGCGTGCGCTGTCATATCCAAAAGTCCTTCGTCATAGCCCACAAAGAGCTTCGCCAATGGTCTTGCCGCAAATTCTCCCGCCGCGAACATCAGAACTGCCGTCACGGACAGGACGATCAATCCTTTTTTGAGAAGGCCGTGGCGCTCCTGTTTGTTTTCCGCGCCGTAGTGATAGCTCACGATTGGGCTCGAGCCCACGCAGTAGCCGATGAAAATTGCCATGAAGATCATGCTCACGTACATGAGAACACCATAGGCCGACACGCCGTCTTCGCCCGCGTAGCGCATGAGCTGAGCGTTGTAGAGCATGCTGACAAGGCTCATGGAAATGTTGCTCATGAGCTCCGACGAGCCGTTGGTGCAGGTCCTGGCAAGCGCCCTGCCGTCAAAGCGGAATCGCTTGAAGACAAGAAGGCTCCCCTCGCGCTGCTTTGCGAAATAGACGAGCGGAACCACGCCGCCGACAAACTGGCTGAACGCCGTCGCGAGCGCCGCGCCCGTAAGTCCCCAGCGGAACGCACCTACAAACAGCGCGTCGAGCGCCATATTGCACACGCCGGCGGCCACGGTCACATAGAGCCCCAGCTTCGGCTTCTGCGCCGTGGCAAACAGGCACTGGAAGTAATATTGCAGCAGATAAAACGGCGTGGCCAGCAAAACGATCCTTCCGTAGAGCACACAGTTTCTCAGCATTTCGCCCTCTGCGCCGAGAAGCTGGGCGATCACAGGCAAAAGCGCAATGCCGAGCGCGCCGAGGATCAGGCCCAGCACGGCCGCGCAGACGGTCAGCATTGTGAAAATGCCGTTCGCTTTTTCGGGCAGCTTTTCGCCGAGCTTTTTTGCAATCAACGCGCTGCCGCCGGTTCCGAACATGAAGCCCGGACAGCCGAGAATCATCAGGACCGGCATGATGAAGTTGACAGCGGCAAAGGGCGTTTTGCCCGCGAAGTTCGAGACAAAGAAGCCGTCTACCACGCCATAGATCGACGTGAAGACCATCATGATGATCGACGGCGCGGTGAAGCGCAAAAGACGCCGGATGGTAAAATGGTCGGATAATTGTATCATAACGCGTCCTTTCCCAATTGCTTTGCTTTTTCGCGCAGCTCCGTGAGATATTTTTCTGCCAGACGCAGATACGCCTCGAGGTCTTCCTTCGGCCACGCGCCGTAGATTTCGTTCTCGGCCGCCAGAAGCCTTCCGGCTGTCCGCGCAGCATAGATCTTCCCGGATTCTGTCAGGCAGACGATCTTGCGCTTTCCGTCGGCCATGCGAAGAAGAATGTGGCCGTCTGTCTCCAGTTTCCGAAGCGCGGAGTTGATGGTCTGCTTGCTTGCGCCGGTCTGGCGGTAGATAGTTGTAAGCGGAATCTGACCGCCCGCGTCCTCGAGTGCGTATAAAATCAGCATGACGCTGTCCGACAGGCCGAGACGTACCGCGATTTCGTGGTAGACCGCGTCGGTTTCCTCGATCAGATAGTTGATGCGCCGGTTAAATTGCGTGACATTGCCGTCCAAAGGGAAGCCCTCCTCTGTAAAACGCGCGGCTGCGCAGTGAAAGGCATTATAGTACGAATTCGTACCAAAGTCAAGTTAAAAAATTCCCCATCCGGGACGCGCCCGGACGGGGAACTGGGGGTAGAGGCGGTTAAAATTACTTTGCGAAAACCTTCTTCAGGCGCGCGAAGCGGGGCAGACCGTCTTCCTTTTCCAGCTTCGTCTCGCCCTGGATGAGCGGCAGGCAGTAATTTGCGAAGTCGGCGGTGACGTTATTGCCCGAAGCATTGATCCACTCGCGCGGGAACTTCTTCTCGAAGTTCGCAACGTCCGCCAGATCGAAGAGCTTTGCTTCGCACTTGTAGCCGTTCGTGCGGTCGCAGGCGAAGCCGACCATCTTGTCGGTCGTGCCCTTGAGCATTTCCTCGACGGCAGTCTTGCCGGACAGATAGGCTTCGTCGATATCGGTCTGGGACGCGCAGTGCGCGGCGCAGCGCTGCAGAAGCGAGAGCTCAATGCCGCGGACCTTCGCGCCGGTCTTTTCTTTCAGAATGTTGGCAAGCAGCGCCGCAAGGCCGCCCAGCTGTGCATGGCCGAAGCCGTCGGTTGCCGCGGTCTTTGCCTCGGAGACGAAGCGGCCGTCCGCGTAATGGATGCCCTCGGAGACGGCGACGATGCAGTTGCCGTTCTTCTTGTAGCATTCGGACACGTCGGCAATGAACTTGTCCATGTCGAAGTCGACCTCGGGGAGGTAAATAAAGTCGCAGCAGGGCTCTTTCGTGTTGGGAAGCGAAGCCGCAGCCGTCAGCCAGCCTGCGTGGCGGCCCATGCACTCGATGACGGTGATCTGGCCGATGTTGTAGACACGGGAGTCGCGCGCAACTTCCATGACAGAGGTCGCAATATACTTGGCAGCAGAGGCAAAGCCCGGGCAGTGGTCGGTGCCGAAGAGGTCGTTGTCAATGGTCTTGGGAACGCCCATGACGCGGCAGTCGTAGCCGACCTTCTTCATATACTTGGAAATTTTGTTGCAGGTATCCATGGAGTCGTTGCCGCCGTTGTAGCAGAAGTAGCGCACATCATACTTCTTGAAGATCTCGAGGATGCGCTTGTAGTCGGTGTCGTCGACGTCGGGGTCGGCGATCTTGTAGCGGCAGGAGCCGAGGGCGGAGGAGGGGGTATAGGGCAGGCGGTCGAGCTCTGCGCGGTCTTCCTCGTCCATGCAAAGAAGCTGGTCGTCCAGAACGCCCTTGATGCCGTGGTACGCGCCGTAGACCTTCGTGATGCAGTCGGAGTCAAGCGCGGTGCGGATGACGCCGTAAGCGGACGAATTGATAACGGAAGAAGGGCCGCCGGACTGGCCGATAATCAAAGAACCTTTTAAAGCAGTAGACATGAAACAAACCTCCAGACGAAAAAATACGTTGAATAAAAATACTGAACAAAGAAAATATAACATAAAACAAAGAAATTGTAAATTCACTCTATTGCAAAAATAATGGAAGAATGCTAGAATCTTTTGTAGAATTTGATATGAATAAGGAGATGTCCAATATGCCACTGGTTACTTCTACCGAAATGTTCAAGAAAGCCTACGACGGCGGCTACGCCATCGGCGCTTTCAACGTCAACAACATGGAAATCGTGCAGGGTATCACCGAGGCCTGCAAGGAAGAAAAGGCTCCTGTCATTTTACAGGTGTCGAAGGGTGCGCGTGCCTACGCGAACCACACCTACCTCGTCAAGCTCGTCGAGGCGGCTGTCATCGAGTGCCCCGAAATTCCGATCGTTCTGCATCTGGACCACGGCCCTGACTTTGAGACCTGCAAGGCCTGCATCGACGGCGGCTTTACCTCCGTCATGATCGACGCGTCCTCCAAGCCCTTCGCTGAGAACATCGAGATCACGAAGAAGGTCGTCGAGTACGCACATGACCACGGTGTGGTCGTCGAGGCCGAGCTCGGAACGCTCGCCGGTATCGAAGACGACGTGAAGGTCGCCGCACACGAGGCCTCCTACACCCGCCCCGAAGAGGTCGAGGAGTTCGTCACC
>ENA-ORTY01002004-ORTY01002004.1-human-gut-metagenome-genome-assembly--contig:-NODE-2004-length-20630-cov-8.200680_pt1 | contig 20630 bp, 20 predicted proteins | sample MGYA00241917_ERZ509198 | MGnify/ENA primary metagenome ERZ509198 (study PRJEB26280, sample SAMEA2338857) | human gut metagenome | biome: human gut; feature: human-associated habitat; material: faeces...
TAACTTGAATCTGCCTGAAATTGGGAGTGAGCGCTACTTTTTTTCTTGGAGGGAGCCGACCAGACTTTTTCTTAAAAGTCAAGGCCGCGTTCCACGGACTTCCGAGATGAACCTTTTATTTCAACCAAGCGCGCTGTCTTGGATGTGCGACATGTACCGTTGCGTGCAAGGAATGGAACGAGGGCCGTCGTGGTGACGCCAAGTTCAACACGCTCACGGCGAACCAACTCGAATCCATGGCTACGCCTGAAGATTGGATTGCTGGCAAGAAGAACGAGTCCATCAATCACGACTTCTTGCGGCACTTCCACATGAAGGAAACGTGGAGGAAGGTGAGCTTCTTCGAATTCGGCGATGTTGCGCCCAATGTCGCCGTGGTGCCTCTTTCCCTTTCGTGCAACCATTGCTCAGATCCGGCATGCGTCAAGGTCTGCCCGGTCAAGGCGATCCGCAAGGAAGACGAGTTTGGCGCCGTTCTCGTTGATTCTGAAATATGCATCGGTTGCGGAGCCTGCCGTGCGGCATGCCCGTGGCATGTGCCAGAATATTTCGAGGATCTGTCCCGCACCAAGATCGGTGAGGAACGACATCCGAAGATGACCAAGTGCGACATGTGCATTGACCGCCTTCGCGACGGTTTGAAACCGGCATGTGTTGCCTCGTGCCCGGGGCGTGCGCTTGAATGCGGTCCGATCGAGGAACTTCGTCGCCAGCATCCGGACGCGACCGTCACCGCCGTAGGCTTCGCCGAGGCCGCTGTGGCAAGGACGCGTCCCAACGTGTTGTTCACCTCCCGTACCGTCAAGGTGAAGTAAGGAAAGCCGTCATGGATCAGAAGCAAAAGGTTGATTGGACCGTTCTGTCCCTGACGGCTGCGGCTTTTTCCGATTGGTTTCTCTTTGGGATGACCAAGGAGATCCAATCGGAGACGCAGTTGATGTGCCAAAGCCTGAGCGAATGCGGTAGCGAGACTGTCCGCGGTCGCACCCAGCGGCTCGATGCCCTCTTATCCGAACGTTCCCTTGAGGAACATGCTCAGGATTGGGCGAAGACATTTGCGTTGGGCGCTCAGTCGACGACCCCGCATGAGAGTGTTTTTCGTTCTGGCCTTGTCATGCAGGAATCCCGCGATCAGACGCTTGCATGGATGCGTTCAATGGGATTGGGACGCGCCGAGGGTGTGAACGAACCTGAGGACCACGCTGGATTTCAATTGGCAATTTTCGCCAATCTTTGCGCGAGAGTGGCGGCGGATATGAACGATCAGGAAAACAAATCGAACGCCCTACGCTTCGCGCAGGAACATCTTCTGTGGTTGGTGGAGCTCCAGAGGGCACTTCAGAGAAATGGAGCACCGGCATATTCGTGTGCAGCCATGGATCTACTCGTAAGCGTCTTGGGAGACGTGATCGACAATGACTGAAAATTGACCACTCAGAAGGATACCTATGAAAATTGCGTTTTTGACGATTTTCGCCGCTGCGCTCTTGTCGGCGTCTGTGGGAGCGTCAGAATCGACAGGCGTCGATGGCATTAGACTGGGTATCCTTAATACCGTCGGCAATGAAACAAGCGAAGATAAATTCAGAAAATCGATTGAATCATTGGACAGAGTATGGGACAGGCCGGTTGTCGTCAGTTACTACGACATCCCTGAGCTTTATTCGGCAATAAAGAACAACAAGGTCGATTTCTTTCTATCCAATGCGGGGGTCTTCTCGACACTTGAGAGTGCGGCGCACGCGAGACATTTGGCCAGCCTGAAGATCAAGGAAGCGGCCGATGTCAATGAGTCGATGGGCGGTATTTTCTTCGTCAGGCGCGATTCAGGGATAAAAAGCTTCGCCGACATGAAGGGAAAAACGGCTGCCGCCGTGTCACCACGAGCTTTCGGGGGCTACCTTGTCAGCTTGGGAGAGATTTTGGCCAGAGGGGAGAACCCCGAGCCCTTTTTTTCAAAAACGTCTTTCCTCGGTTATCCGATGCAACTGGTGTTTGACGAGATACGAGAGGGAAAGGCGGACGTTGGTCTCGTGAGGGCCTGCCTTTTGGAAGAAATGATCGCCAGAGGCGAACTGAAGCCCGATGAATTCAGAGTCATTGCTGGCAAGCGCGATGGCAAGCTAGCTTGCGTCAGATCGACGGACCTTTATCCGGCCTGGGTTTTCGCTGCTACGCCGCTCGCGACCGCGGAAGAGTCCAAACAGGCCGCTGTTGCTTTATTGACGCATGTGGAGCCCTCCGGCGTCGAATGGAGCATTGCGTCAGACTTCAGAAGCATCCGGGAATTGTACAAAGCCCTCAAGGTCGAGCAGTATCTCTATCTTAGAAATCCCACCATTAAGGATTTCATTTACAACCACCGCATGGCGCTCAGCTTGCTGTCGCTGTTTTTCGTCTGCCTGTTCCTGCACTATCTTTTGGTGAACGCAGAAGTCAAGAAGAAAACACAATCTCTGCGGGCTGCTTCTGAAGCTAGAGAAAAGGCTCAGGAGAAAACGATGGCGATGCTTCGCCGACTGCATGCATTGGAGCGCATCAGTCTGGTCGGCATGCTGTCAAACACGGTGGCTCACGAACTCAAGCAGCCCATTGGGACGATCGCAAATTTCGCCGATGGAATTCGGACGGTCAATAGGGTTGAGAACCCGGATCGAGCGCTTATCGACGAAGCCGTCGAGGAAATCCTTCAACAGACATGCCGCGCAAACGCGATCATTGAACGAGTACGCAGTTATGCCAAGCCTACCGTACTGAAGCTCGAAAGGATTCGGATCAGTGAGTTGGTCAAGCGTGCCACCCTTGACCTTCAGGAGTTGGGCTTGCGCATGCCAGAGCTCCTTGACAAGGTTCCAGAAGACATCACTGTCAATGTAGACCGGGTTGAAATGACGTTGGTGCTCCTCAATCTGCTTCGTAATGCGGTAGAGGCGGTAGTTGGCGTGCCAGCAGCGCGAGTGTCGATTGTTGCGTCCGATGACGGGCACCACGTTACCATAATGATTACAGACAATGGCCCGACCACCGACGTTTCGGATCTGCAGTATTTGTTTGCCCCCAAAGCTTCAACCAAAGCCGGAGGGTTGGGTATAGGACTTGCCATTGCGGCAAGAATGATTGAACGATTCAGAGGTACGCTCTCAATCGTTGCCAATCAACCTCACGGCGTTTGTGCCAAAATCGTTTTGCCGTCTGTTGCTTCCGAGATGAGTGATGATCCCCGAAATTGAAAAGCCTCTTCCAGATGAGAACGAAGCGGCTCGAATCAAAAAGATCGCCTTGATTCGAGTTGTGGATGACGATGCAGGGATGCTGAGGTCATATAAGTTCATGTTCTCCTCGCAGGGGTGGAACGTCAAATGTTACTCTGACGCAGCTTCTTTTCTTGAAGAGGTGACCGATGTCCCGGGTTGTCTGATCCTCGATGTGAGAATGCCCGAGATGAGCGGCTTGACCTTGCAAAGGGAGATGATGAAGCGCGGTATCGCTCTTCCCATCCTGTTCGTGACGGGCCATGGCGATGTGGATATGGCGGTGGAAACGATGCAGATGGGGGCTTGTGATTTTATGCTCAAGCCCGTGGATCCAGCACGACTGCGCAAAGCTGTACTTCGGTGGAGCGCTTTCGCCGTCCAGCAGCATCTGGATCGGCTGAAGAGAGAGGCCAAGCAAGCCGACTTTTCGACGTTGTCGACTCGTGAGCGGGAAGTTTTACAGCTGATTTCTGAGGGGCTCCAATACAAACAGATCGCCGAGCAGTTGGGTATTTCCGAACGAACGGTGAAATTCCACCGAGCCTCCCTATGCGAGAAGCTTGGAGTCAAAACGACTCAGGAATTGGCAGTGTGCGCAGTCGAAGGCTTCAAGATTTGAAGCCATTATGATCCTCCGAGACTAGCTTTGATCATAGGCATAAACGCCGTCTATACAAAAGGCAAACGTGCAATCCAACGTTCAAATCAGATTGGTTATGCAGGATGTCGACGGCAGCCGGCGTTTGGAGGATGATTTTTCCAGGTCCCCGCTGCTGAGCTGGATGAAAGCGGTCTGGGCCGAATACTTGTGTATTGATGGGCGATTGCCCTGATGCCGCAGCTGTGCGATGAATACAAAAGGTCCCCGATTCCATGACCAAAATCGGGGACCTGATCACAGCCCTGAACGACTGTGAGGACTCAAGCTGTCAGATTAGAGCAGGGTCTTGCCGTCGCGGGAAACACCCTTGACAACCTTGTCGGTCTGAACCGGAACGGCGTCGAAGCCGGTTACGCGATGGCCGTTGACCTGCGTGAAGAGTCACATGTCCATGATGGCGCCCGGAACCGTGCCCAAACCCAGATCCTTGGATCTTGAACGTGAAGACAACGTCCATGCTGCCGTCCTTGTTGACGTCCTTGTATTCCATCTTCGTAGGAGCAGCGAAGTCCTTCCACGGACGGGTGGCGCCGAGCTGGTAGGCGCCCATGCCGGCGCGGGTGGCGGACTTGTTCGTGCCGAGAACTTCGTGATCCTTGGAGCCGTACAGAACGAACTGAACGTCGTCGTCATGGTCGGTGCGGATGACCTTGTTGAATCGGTATCAGGCGGGCGTTTTCAGCCTTCATGACGCCGAGAACCTTCTGGTGGGCGGCTTCGTTGTAGTCGTGCAGGAACTTCGTGCGCTCCTCACCCTTGAGGGAGGCGGCCTTCTTCGTCACGGCCGGACGTTCGGCCATGAAGGGTAGTAAGCACCCTATCGGGTGGTTTGCCGATAACAAGTCCGAAATAAATGGCGCTGCGGATGCAGCGCCATTTTACGATCAGCCCTCTCGGCCTCTCAGGGCAAGATAATTCCACGGCAACCAGGGTTCAACATCGAAACCTTCGGCCGATTCTGGCGTGAAGCCCATCAGCTTGTTGTAGAGTCTACGACCGCGGTTGTTGACCTCATGCGTCAGCGTGGCGTTGGCCCGGTGCAAATAGTATGCGCGGCCGAAGTCCTGGAGCCACCCCATCGTCATCGCGGCATTGAACCCGTGCATTTTGGCCGTCTCGACCAACGTCAAGATTTGTCAACTGGCCCCCTCTGGATCCCCAACAGGATCCTGAACTCCCTGCTCAATTTCACCTCGTGGAGCACGGACTCATCCCTGCACCAGGCCACATCTTCCTTTCCAAGGCGCCACGGCGCCTTCCTGAGATAGTCAGCGCCGAGGAGCGCAGTCGCACGTGGGATGCTCATCAAGTCAACGAGGCCGAGCTCATAGTCCTTCCAATGGATTGGCTTTCCAAGAAGCAATCCGGGCGTGTAGTGCCTACGGCAATAGGCTTGGGTATGGCCAACCTCACGATGGACTGAGAAACCCTCAAAGAGCACCGTTGCGCGAGCTCGTGCAGTGGTTGGTGCCAGTTCCTTCATGGCCTTGTAGCGCGCCAATACGCCCTCCGGGAAGTCCACAGTAAGGCTTGTCGGATTCGGCCATGCAACGCCTTGTCGTTCACGCTCAGCGTTGTAGTCCTCTTGCCAGCGCCCCAACTCGGATTGGACGGACGCCGGCAGAATTCTCGTCACGCGCCACTTTGACAAGGGGGTGCGAGCAGGACTTTTCCCCTTGGTGATGGCGTCCTCAAGTCTGACGAAACGCTTCCCTCTCTCTTCGAGGAATTGCGCTCGGAAAGCATCGGGATCGGTCGCAAACATGGAGAGAGGAACAAGCACGCTCATGACTTCAGATTCAACATTCTCGTGAATCCAGTCGGCGACATCTTCGTAGGAAAAGAGATAGCTGGCTCGCTTCTGGACATCCGTCAGACGCGACAGTTGTTCTGCACAGGCAACTCGGGCTTCGTCCGACAGAAAAAGGCGAGTCATGTTGCGCCCAGCGCCTTCCCTGAAGGCACCGTAGCTCTGCCAAGGGCCGATCTCAATGATCTCATGCATCGTGTGATGGTACTTCGGCAGATACGCGGCTACGTCCTCCGGACGATCCGTGAGAATGATGTGCTTGGCTTCAAGAGCAGCGCGCTTGCGCGTGACGCTTTCGGCTACGGCTTGAGCACCAGGCTTAATTTCGTTGAAGTCTTCGGTCATGGCGTACTACCAGCGACGGATTTGGACGGGGATTATTGAACGATTTAGATATTTTATTATTGATGTCCTTTTTGTACGTTCCCCATTTGACGAAAAACGCGAAAGCTCGTCGGAAAGCCCTCATCTCAACGCAGAACCACCTCCCGATCGTTGATCTTGTCAACATCTGACTCAAACTTAATGCGCCCCGACATGACGGCGGCAGCTGCCTGTGCGCGCTCAATTTCGCCCGAGTTCTCCAGAATGTCCCGTGCAACTTCCGTTGCCTGCGAAAGCTCCTCGAACATCTCGTCGTCGAATGGAATCTTGGGCTCCTCGGCAACGTAGCTTCCGATTGCCGCAAGACCGTTGTAGAGGCATTGGCGAAGTTCCTTCGCTCTTTCCATCTGGGCGGCCAAAACCCAAGCAATCTGCATGATCCGACCATACATGGCAAGATCAACCTTCTCGACGGTTCGGTTAGCGACTTGGAGAAGAAAGACGCGATCCTCTTCGCGGGCATCTTTGCCATGGTCTACGTCGGAGGAGAGGCTGTTGATGTACGTTGGAACGGCTACGGCGCGAGGGCGATATTTCTTCTTGGGACGAGGTTTCTTGGACATGAATTGATCCTTTGGAGAGGTCGAGATTCTAGCATTGCATCCCTGCCATCGATTGCAACTCGACTACGATGAACTCAATTCTCCCCTTCGGTCAAAGGCCTACTGATTTCATCCCCGTCAGGGGGGCTAATACCCTTTTTGAACGTTCCGCATGCCATGAATCCAGCCATTGACTTCCTCCCCGTCCCTAAAGGGCGGGGATTCCTTGGACCACGCGGTCGCGTGGCTTGAGAGCGGTTCCCATTGATGGCATCGAGTCCTCCGGCCGAAAGCCTTGCTCCCCGACACTCACTACATGGGCGATGTGCTTTTTGTTGTGTGCACTCGGACCTGTCCGGCCCTTCCTCAACACGTTCAGGGCACCCACCACGTCGGCATTCGCTTCGAAGCCGCAACTTTCGTTGACGCACTTGAAAATCGCCTGCGTCGGGCGGTTGCGTTTGTCCCTGGTCTGACAGTGCGGGCAGGTGATGCTCGTCCCTCTCGGATCGACGGGAATCACCACACCACCCACTTTCAGAAGTTGCCATTCGATTGCTTGGCGAAGACTGTAGAACCCCGTGCGCAGGATGGCGCGGTTGAGCCCGCTTTTCTGCTTCACATTCTTGCCGGGATTCGCAACGGTGCCCTTGGCGGACGCCGTCATGTTCTTCACCTTCAGGTCCTCGACGTACACGCAGCCGTACTCCTGCGCGAGCGCATGCGCCGTCTTCCTGTTGAAATCCTGTCGAATGCAACGAATCTTTCGATATAGCTTTTGAAGCTTCTCCTTGAGCCGACGCCGCTTGCAACTCGGCTGCTTCTTGTCAAAAGCCTCCGCCAGTCCCAACTTCGCGAGTTTCTTTCGCGACTCCTGGTTGAGCGAAAGCTTGCGTTTCAAGCCCGCAATGCGTTTCTCGATCGAGCGAATCTTCGCCGTGTCGAGATCGTAGAATCGTCCGTCGCTCGTCGCGACGGCATGCACGACGCCGACGTCGATTCCAACATCGAGCGCCTTCATGTCGGGGACCTTGACTTCGAACTCAACCGTGAAGATCACGAACCAGTGGCCGCAGTCCTTCCTGACGTGAATCTGCTTCACGACACCGGGAACGAGCATCCCGTCCGCACACTCGAACGCGATGGGACGCGTTCTGCGGTATCGAATCCAGCCGATCTTCGGGAGCTTGACTCGCCCGTTGGCATCGTCGATGTGTTCAGGAGCAAATTGCGGAATCCGAAAGCCGTCACCGATGTCTTTCGCCTTGAACTTCGGCCACCCTTTGTGTGCCGGATCGCTCTTGGGACGGAAGCTGTCGCTGATGGCGCGATCGAGATCGAGCAGGGCTTGCTGGAGCGGTTGGGCCATGGCCTCTCGAAGGAAGGCGGTCTCGGGTTGTTTTTTCCAGAGCACCAACTCGTGGGCGAGCTCCTTGTAGGTGAGAAGCTTTTCACCTTTAGACTTGCGCTCGTTTTGGATCCCCAACGCCTTGTTGAAGACAAACCTGCGGCAACCGGCGTTTCGGCTCAAGGCCGCACGTCGGGTCTCGTCAACGTAGAGTTCGTATTGAAAGGCGCAGGTGATCTTCATGTGAACATCATGGCACACTTCCTTCAAGAATGCGTGCTTTACAACCAAATGCCCATTTGGGCCTTATATCCTCCCCATGAATGGAGAGGTTTTACGGCCCGTTAGATAACGCCGAGATAGATGCGAGTATCGACGTCCAAAACCGAGTTGCGAACGGCATCAAGTCCCCAGCGGTTCTCGTGCCGAATGGCAAAAAGCGAAAAAAGCGAGCATCGGCGCGGATCGTCGTGCCCGAGCCACCATCGCGTCAATTCGATCCCGTCGCCGAGCGGCTGGAAGACCTCTGGATAGGCTTCCGTCAACGGATTGCGAAAGAATTCGACGAAGAAAGCTGGCTTCTCTTGAGGCATGGCTGGTCCTTGTTAGCTTGAGAATTGACTTGGGAACAAGTTGGATTCTCTATAGCACGCAGGCCATGAAATACGGCAGAAAAACCACAGTCCCCTCGCGCTTGAGCTCGCCATGATGGAGAACGATGCCATCAGCGATGCGCGAACCATATTTTTCTTTAAAACGCTCCAACGACTTGATGCTGGAAGACGAAGAGGACTTGACCTCAATCGGAACAATCTTTTTGTTTTGTCGGATCAGGAAATCGATCTCCAAGGTTGTTTTTCTCGTCGCCGAATTTCGTTCCAGATAAAAATACGACGGATGACCATTGGCTCGAAGACATTGCGAGACAAGGTTTTCAATTAGCATACCCTCATTCACCTGAAGGCGATCCAGCAGAATCTGCTTGTAGAGGTCGTTCTCCAGAATCGGTCTATCTTTAAAGGCGAGACTTATTAAGAGTCCCGTATCCATCAGGTAACACTTGAAAGATGGATCGCTCATGGACAAGTTTAGCGCGGCACTGGGTTCATCAACGCAGTTGGCGATATTGATGATCATGGCTTCGTCCAACCACCTGATGGGCCCTTGATATTCTCGAATTCTCGCGTTTGATTGGATGTGCGAAATTATGTAACGCTTGTCGTGCTTGGATAATTCGGAAGGAATTCGGAAAAAGAAATTCGACACATACTCAGACCTTTCATCAGTCTGTTCAGCCATGTCGTTGCTGTAAAGGTTGATGATCTGCTGTTTGACCAGGTCAACTTTTCCATAATCCCGGGATTCCACGAACATTTTGACCGCCTGCGGCATGCCGCCGACCATCATGTACTCGCGAAAGGACTTCATGATCGGGCGATGGAGATCTTTCAATGGTTTCATCGTCTCGTAATGGCGACGAATCAACGGGACGGTCATTCGGTCGCCTTGTGCCCAAAGGAATTCCTCAAAGTCCATCGGCAACACTTCCAGCGTGTACTCTTCCGAAGGAATCAAAATTTCCTTGCTGCGCTTTGTGATGGATGCGAGCGATCCAGTTTCCAAAATGTCGTAACGCCCGTCCTCCAACAAGGTTTTCACGGCCTGGCGCGCCTGCGGAAACAGCTGAATCTCGTCGAGGATGATCAAAGATTCGCGTTCGTGCAAATACGTTCGGTAGAGCAACTGAAGAACCGCGTAGAAATTATCCAAGTCTCTAAGACTGTTGATGAACAGGTCTTTGACATCGTCACCCGCCTGATCAAAACGAACCAAGATGTAAGTCTTATACGCTTCTCGGCCTAGTTTTTCTGCGAGCGTCGTTTTTCCAACTCGTCGCGCTCCTTTGAGAAACAGAGCATGGTGAGGCGCCAGCTTCTCCTTCCACTCAAGCATAGTCTTGTAGACTTTTCTCTCATACTGAACAGTTTTCACGTTTGCGCCTCCTTTTTAAGGGTCATTTTTCACGTTTGCGACTATATTTTAACCTCGATTTTTCACGTTTGCGCCATAGATTTGGTGGCAAATTTTCACGTTTGCGCCACTTCCTCCTCCCGTTGGGATGTCACGTCGAATCCGAATCTCTTCGCCTGCGGCAAGTTGTTCCGGGAACTGCAGGACGGATCAGGTCTGTCCTTCGTCGTTTTCTTCTTTGGATTGGACGTTGATTTGCTTGCTGTGCTTCTGCAGCTCTCAGCATCTCTATGGACTCCTCCATAGCCGCATCATGTTCATCGAAGAGCGCGGCCATCTGCTCGCCCTTCAATCGCATCGGTCGAAGTGTCGTCGTCGAAGGCCAAGTCCTCGCCTTCGATTGCTCGTTCATCAGGAACATTTAAACGTCGAGAATGGTGAGACCGCACTTTTGCGGCATCTATGGATTTCACAATGTCTTCTATCATTTCACTCGACCAGGTTCCGCTTTCTCCCGAAGCGGAAGCCCAAAAGATCACCATCGACGCCGGCAAAGATGTCGCGTCCGGCTTCTCCGACAACAACAAGACGACGCAGAAGGAACCGCGTCAGGCAGCCACGCCCGAAGTGACGCAGGTGAGCGGTCAGCGCTACACTCGCGCCTTCCTCACCATGCAGGTCTCTCTCAAGAGCAACACAGCGTTCCAGATTGTCATGTACAACTTCCGTCGCTTCAACGACGCCATGGCGAACGCCACTTTTGTGCTCCAGAACATCGCCACCCAGGAAGAGGTTTCGGCTTTCTTCAAGCTCGTCGACGACATCTTCGAACAGCGCGAGAAGGAAATTAAGCAAGCCTACGACGGCGCACGCGCCATCCTAGCCGCCAAGGGCCTTGACGGCATGAGAGCGAACTACTCCACCGATCATGTCCTCGAAGTCCCCTACCACACCCCGCGCTCCCTGCGCTATCTGCGCCTTGTACAGGATCTTGACCAGTTCATCGGCGTCATTGACACCTGCTGGCTCTCCGGGTTCGTCACGGACGACGAACACAAGCAAATCCTCGCGCATTGGGAAAAGATGCTGCGCGACTTGAGCACGACGCTTTTTCGTAAGCAGCAACAGATTACAAATGATGCAAGACGACGCCGCAATGAAAAACGCGATGCTGCTGCGCCTGCACAGACTGATGGAGCAGAAAGCGATGGAGAAGCCGTCGCCAATGCCGAAGTTGAGGTAGTTGGCGAGTCCGCAGAGGACATTGGAGCGCAATCGCAGGGCGGCCCAGACGGCGAATCAGAAGCTGCTGATCCGAAGGCGAATTAAGAAAAAAGGGCCGCCTCTCCGGATTGGAAAGACGACCCATTAAGTTTTCTATCGTAGAATTACTTCCGATAGAAAACCACTGCGCCCAAGATGGTCAGGACGCCGCCGACATGCATCGAAAACTCAACCGAACAGTTGATTTCGAGCTCGCCGATGAGGCATAATTGTCCCAACACCACGAGGAAGCAGGCAAGCGATGGTTTAAAGTGCTTCATCGCAAGACTCCTCTGACGTGCACGGCCCCGAGGTTTCACGTTTTGGGGCCGTTTTTCGTTGATGTAACCCCGCTAGGCCGGAGCTGGCCCAGGGGAACCTGGCCTTCCGGCCAAGCAACGAACAGAGACAAACGGATTCTACCGAACAGTTGCGAAAAACGCGTCCCTTTGCGACGCTCGATTTCGCTTCTCCCTCAAGCCCTTTCCGCCCATTGGTTTTGGGCTTTTTTGTTGCGCGAAAATTTTGCCCTCGCAAAACGAGATTTTTCGAAACCCGCGTGCAAGAATCTATTCAACAACGCAAAATGCGTCTTTTCCAACTGCCGAATCAAGAAAATGCCTCAAAAACCACTTGCCCTCATCCTCGCCCTTTCCGCATCCCTTCTCGCAGGTTGCGCCTCCAACCCCGACTACACGCCCGAGCAACTTGCTCACGGCGTGAAGATCCAAGGGTTCCATGCCAACATCCCGCTCAAATCCGAAGACTTCTCTCGTCCTCATCAGATCGCGCACGCCTTCGGCATTCCTGTGAATGATCTTGCTCCTGAGTCGAAGAACATCATGTCTGCCTCGCAACAAGCTGCCATGAATAACTTCATCAGAGGTACCGTCGAAGACGGCATCGTTGTCGGCCTCGGCGCTGCCGCCGTTTCGACTGTCAAATTTGGCGTTAGCTACGTTCGAGCAGAATTTGATGAATGGAATGCCATTCTCGATCCGACGAGCTTCGCCACGATCTATGACGCCCAAGCAACCGCCCTTGACGGCGCTGCGGCTCGAACAGCCAAGGCTTTACAGAAACAGGGTTACGAAGTGCTCCTTACGTCAAAACAAGCCGACGCCGGCAACGGCGAACTCGGTCCCTGGATCGAAAATCGCCTCACGCTCATCAATACCGCCAAAGGGTGTCCGAAGCCTGCGAACGATGCCGATGCCTCTTGCCAAGTGAAGCTTCGCACTCTCTACTACAACGCCGCCTCGCGCGAAGCGCCGCCCAAGTGGCTGTCCGACCTGAATGAAGCCTTCATCATTCGAGGAATCGGCGTACTGACCGAGGGACAAACTTCTAAAGGAAATGCCTTCGCCTTGTCCCGTGAGGATCGCGAAGCCATTGGACGTGAAGCCGGCGACGGATACTACTTCTACGGAGCCTATGATTCGAGCCACGCCAGCTTCGTGGGCGAGGACGGCGAGGTGGCCTACTGCCATCTCGTACCCGAAAAACTCAAGCGTTATCGTGACGAGATGAGCAAGAACACCGTCGAGCGTGTTGTGGACGGCGTTGCAGATCATTACAAGAAAAATTGGGAAGAACGCGGCATCTGGGGCATTCTCAATCCTCGCGACATCGATTGATCGCCCTCTTCCCGCCTAGCGTTGCAAAAGGCCCGACTCCTTTCCCAGAGCCGGGCCTTTCTTAAGCTGCCTTGGCGCTATTTTTGCTGGCCGCGATAGCCGGTATCGACCTGATACTCCTCATGCGCACGCTTGCGTTCGGCATCGACGTCCACATACTGAATGCGGTCCTTGTTCCGCGTCACGGTATCCACGCGTTCGCCGTCATAATTTAGTTTGGATTCACTGCCGGTCAGTTTGTTGACATCAACAGTGGTCGAGTTCGGAAACTTCCCGTTGTTTTCGAGAATGGCTACCCATTCGGAGAGATCGACCTGGTCCCAGTCAATCGATCCAACCTTTTCCAACGGAATGCCCGCGCACCTCGGTTCCTTGGCGCTGCCAAAGTTCGAAAAGTCTGCGCCAAGCCTGTCACCTTGTTTTCGCAACTGCTCCTGGATGATGCGAGACAAGGGCGACGAGAAGCAGCAGTAGGATCTGATCTTCTTGACGCACATGCCAAGCACCTTGCTGTCGCAGTACGATCCGATGTAGTGACAGTTCCCGACGTCACGCATGGCCGTGAGCTGCATTTCGTCCTCTGTGCATTTGTAGACAGCCTGAATGAGCATCACCGCCACGCAGTAGGCCGCATAAATGGCTGCGATAACTCCCAAGGCGGCTCCGGCGGCGCCCAAGGCTTCTGCTGCAGGACCGGACATTGAAGACCCTGTACCACTTCCCACTGCATTACCCCACAACCTCTTTGCAACCTCCTTAAAAAGATCCTGCAGACATTGCTTGATGTATAGCTTGATCGCGGTCTTGGCGTGCGCAATCAAAACGTCCATGCTCGGGAAGAAGAGGTCATGCCAGGACGAAATGTTCTCGATGAACGAAGAGAACACATTGAGATAGCCGGAAACGGCCCAAGAAGCCGCTCCGATCTGGCTCACCGAGCTCCAGGCCCCGTGCCCTAAAAGCTCGATGGACTCTGGATCAATGATCTCGCCGGTCAAATACTTGTTGAGCGGTTCCAACATGTGCTCGCCCGTCGACTTGCTCATGATCATGCCTAGATACGGCCCCATACCGATTGGGTTCTGATTCTCACAGCAGTCCGAAATGCCGCCCACCGCGATCTTGCATTTCGACGGATTGCCAGCAAAGACATTGCATTTGACGTCTTCCTGCTGTGTAAACGTACCGTCTTCGTTCGTACCGGTACACTCCATGTCCTGCGCCATGTACTGCAAGGCATTCATGAGGGCCGAGATTTTGGCAAACGATTCACTTTCGGTTTCCGTGATCCCGACGCAGTCCTCACCCATGCAGGAGACGTCGCCTGAGCATGTAGTTTCCGTGACCTCCTCGGAGTCGTTGATGACGACATCCTTGCCGCAGTCATAGGTAGCTTCGTTCACATAGCACGTTCCCGACGCGCCCAATGCCCCCTCGGTACACTTTGACGATATGAACTGACACCCCTTCTCCTCTAGCTTTGAGCACTTGTCGAGCGAGCCGCCCTGGTTATTCGGGCATTGCAGATTGCCGTTGATGTCCGTCCAACAGTCCATCTGCCCCTTGTAAAAATCGTAATCGGCATTGACATTCACCTTCATGCAGAGGTTGCTGATTCCCGGCAATGGAGAAGGATTCAGGTGGTGAGGACAGACAAAAACGCCGTCGATCTGCGCACAGCCGTCGCTCCCGATGGTGGGCATGGAAATACAGGTATACGACCCTTTGGCAAACTTGTCGTTGATGGCGTAGACGTTCTGGACGCATTCGGGCGGCGTCCACGCGTCGTCAATAATGGCCTTCTTGGCATCGTAGTAGATGCGCATGCGCGCAAAAGCCTCGCCATAGCCACCGATGGCATCACGCAGGTAAAAGCGTGCAATCCCGCCCTTACCCACGCTCTTGATCTGACTGGTGATGTTGATGGCACCAAGGCTTTGCTGAGTGTAGCGACAGGCGGATTCCGTACAGCCGAAGCCGTCTCCCTTGGGATCCCAAATCCAATGCGTGCCGAGTTCGCATGTCGTTCCCGGACGGCGATCATTGTTGTGATCGTTGTACGGGAACTTTCCCCAATTCGGACCTTCGTAGACCTTCTGCTCGCGATTGCGCGGTCCGATCCAGACCTGCATCTGGTCGTCATAGGCAGCGTAGTCGAGCTCGGCACGGGTAATGGCGTCCGGATTCGTGACGACGAAGAGAATTTCGTCGGTGTAGAGCTTGCAGGAGCCACCCGGCCAATAGTTGTCGCCAACCTTGCCAAGCCAGATGGTGGTGCATCCTTCCCCGCACGACTCGATGTTGTAGGGACCATCGTAGTGTCGAATGACGCCCGCGCGGTAGTCATGTGTGATCTGGCAGTTGCCGGAACGGTCAACCACCTGTTCGCATTGTTCGAGTTTCGTCTCGTGAACAATTTTCGATTTGTCGATGAGGAACTTGTCGGTCTTGCAGTCAGTGATGTCGTTCGTCTCGTACTGGTCGAGAATCTTCTCGGCCTCGATCATGATCTGATCCTTGGACCAGTCGGGCATGACCTGATTTGACCCGTCGATCATGATCTGATGAATCTGGCCTTCAAGCGTATTGGTGTTGCCGAAGAGCTTTTCCTTGGCGGCATTGCCCTTCTCCACCCCCTCGTCGTCCGAGCCGTCAAACAGGCCCTTGAGTTCGGCAATGTCTTCAGGCGTCCATTGACGATTCAGGGAATCGGACTGGTTGGAGAGCTCGCCCGTACCAAAGGAGAGCGAGGTGCCGTCCTTCATGGGAATTTGAAGTTCGTTTCCGACGAGCGTTGGCGGATTAGCCTTGATGTCGCCTGCCTGTTCGGTCGCAAAGGACTGTGCCTCACGGCCAATGGCCTTCATGTTGGTATCGGTTCCCATGGCCCATGTGGGCGCAAAAAGCATCGTTACCGAAACGGTTGTACAGACCGACTTTCGAAAGGCGGTAATGAGGGTATTGATTTGCATGACGATCGCAACTTGTATGACTTATTCGCCCGTAAGGGCTCCGCTTGACTTGAGCTGGCAACAGTCCTGCCAGCGCCAGATGATGTACGTAGGATCCTCACCAATAGCAGGGAGGGTTCTCAGCAGTCCCCAGATCAGCGCAGACTCACCCAGCACATGCGAGTCATCCGTCTCGGGAATCGGATCGAACAGGGTGAACTGGTACATGTACTTGGGAAGGGTCGGATCCACGACGCCGCCGCACATGGCGTCGCTCCCGGCACTTCGTCGCACGAACCCGCGACGGTGAAAGACGGTGAGGAGACGCGCCGTCGCAAGCGACGTGCCGTTGATAATGTCCGGCCCCATCGTCTGGCCTGCGACCGGATATATGAGCCCCCAGGCGCCGGCGCACCAGAAGAGATCCTGAATCGGCATTCCGGCGAACGATGAGGAGATGGCATCCGGAATGCACGCCACGGCGGCAAGGTCAGTCGCAAGAAGCGCATTCTCCGGCATGGAGAAGTAGGCGAGCGTCGGGATGTTCCAAGTAGGATCGATTTCAGAGAGGAACATGACGTCAATGTCCACATAGCCTTCCGGGTTGCACGAGGCAGGCACGAACATGTCGAGAATCGCCATCACGGGAAAGGAGTAGTAGTGGTAGTGCCGGAAGGACGTTCCATGCTGACCAGTCTTGTCCGATCGCCCGTTGTCCCCGATGAACGTCTTTGTAAACGGAAAACGCACGCCGTTCAGTGCTTTCATGCAGCCCGGAATCGTCGGAAATTCGACCATGCGATAGGGCTCCCAGAACTGCGTCACGATCCCAGGATGGGGCACGCCCAAATCGTCGTCGCACAGACAGAAGCTTTGCTTTGCGGCACGCGAAGGAATGTTGTCCTTGCGATCCTTGCCGGAAATCGTGACGCCTGAGACACGGATGGGCTGCGTGCAGTCCCAGCAAATGTCCTTGATGAGCTTTGCGGAAAAAACCTCGCTTGACGTGCAGGGATCGCCTTTGTTGCCGTCCGAATCTGACTCTGATCCGCCGTCGGCGGCTTGAAGCGGTGAGGACGAAAGAAAAGCCACCGCAATGAAGATCCACAGGGTGGCTTTCAAGTTGAACTTATTCGACAACGCAAACTCCTGTTTGAGGATCAACGACGCAAGGCGCGATCTCTTCCACAATGAACTTTCGGGTGTTGTTGTCCGCCGTAATGACGGTCGGCGTGACCTTGACTTCCCAACGCTGGACGATGTCGGGCATGAGTAGATAGACGGGTGCATCGAGCGTTTCCGTAATCTCTGTGTAGCTGTCCCATCCGCGAGTCGCATCAAATTCGGACGCAATCCAGACGACCTGTCCGATGGCCTTGTCCTTCTCAAAGCGCCGCTTGAGAAGCTTCGCCACTTCGACTTCCTCGGCTCTACGCGGATTGAAAATCACGATGGCATCGTTGAAGGGAAGATGATCAAGAGGGTTGACAAGGTCGCCCTTGCGATGAATGAAGGTGCCCTTGATGTCTCGAATGTCCTGAGAAACGATGAAGGTCGGATCAAGCACGCGCGAGACCGAGGTCTTCGCTGTCGGAAGCGACCAGAAGCGGCTCGACTGTTCGGTCCAGAAGTTGTCGATGGCCCGTTGCTTCGCTTTTTCCCAGTCGATGCCGAGCGCACGCTTTTGCATGACCTCGATGAAGTCGGGCTCATGAATCGGATACACGTAGCCTTTGTTCCCGAAGTCCCCCGTATGGCCGTTGGCAATGCGCTCGTTTAGCCAGCGGGCATTGTTGAGACCTTCGACCTTGGCGATCATCATCGGAACGGTGCGTCCGCGATAGTCTGCGGGCACCTCGTTCTTCCTCACCAAGGACGTGTTGTCATTGGCCTTGCACTCCTCGTCGCTCATGCCGGTCTTCTCGCGCACCTCGTCGATGAGCCTCACCTTGGGGCGGGCCATGCGCTTGTCGGAGACGCGGACCACGGTCGGAACAACCTTCACGTCATAAGCGCGAAAGAGCATCGGATCGATGATGATGTTCGGAATCGGATCGAATCGTGCGGCCAGATTGCGGATGCGCACGAGCCCGTCGACGAGATTGCTGTCTTTCGGAATGCCCCGCATCACGAGTTCCACGTTGTCTTTCCCGGAAGCGGATTCGAGAATGTCAAGGAGCGCATCGTCCCCAAGGCTGTAGGAGACGAAGATGTAGGTATCCCGAATCGTCGGATTCGCCGCTTCGGCCTGCGCGATTTCAGCGAGCTGCTGCTCCGTCATGTAGCCGAGCGTTTCAACCTCCTCGGCCTTGGGCTCAAGACGGCCCGCACGGGCGAGCTCTTCGACGAGCTCCACGGCCTCGGCCTGCGCCCATGCGTCGTGCGCATTCTCTTCGAGCCCGGAATCCTTCTTTTCAGCTTCGGCCATCAAAGCCTTGCCCTGCCGCGTAATCTCTTCAAGATCGAACTGCGCAGCGCTCGCACTTTCAATGCCCAAGAGCCTCGTGAACACCTTCTCCCATGTGCTTTCGCTCACGGGTGCTTCGCTCACGGGAATCGGAGGAGGAAGCTCTCCCCCTTCGGTTGTTTCGGTTGTCTTTTCAGTTTTCTGATTTAAACCGTCGTTGTTCGTCGGGGACACGGGAGAGGCCCCGGACGACTCGATCGAGCAACCGTCGCAGTTCGCCGGCACGTCGCTGAAGTAGCTGTCGACGCGAACGCCTTTGCCTTCTCGCACCAAAATGGCGGCAGCGTCACGCATGTCGGACGCATCAAAGCCCTTTTCGACACCGGCGAGCGACCCGTTGTAGGCTTCGGTCTCGGGTGTGGCAGGAGCGTCAGCGGCGGGCTCATGATCCTCCCTCACATTGGTGAGGACAATGTTGACCACATTGCGGGGAACGATCTTCATCTCACCGTTCGTGTACTGCGTGACGATCTCTTGCTTCGTCTCATAAACCGTATTGCCGGCCTGATCCTTGTAGACGCGGCCCTCAGGCGAGAAGATGCGGGCAGAAATCTCCGGCGTCGTGCCGGGGATCGTGAAGTTCTTCGTGTGCTCGGGCCCATATTTAGCACGTCGTTTGGCCACTTCCTTTTCGCGCTCGGCCCACAAGTCGCGCTTGACGCGCTCGGGCACCTTCTCGCCACGCTTTCTGCGCTCCTCTTCGTCCTTGAGGAAGCTCTTGGCCATCTCTCGGCCCAACTGAATGCTCAAGTCCTGAAGGTACGTCACGGGCGTACCTTCCTGGCTCATGCGCACCACTTCGTTCCCAAAGAGCGGCTGGAAATTCAATTTCGGCACGCCCTTTTCAGACGCCTTCATGTGATTTGCGCCCGGCACGAGCGGACTCGGCGTCTTGGCCTCTTCGGCATTGGCCGAAGAACCCCAGATGCACATGAGCACGGCACCTGCGATGGGTGCCAGTCTAGAAAATGCCATAAGCCTTTCCTCGAATTTGTTCCGAACGGACGGGGCCGAAATAACGGGAGTCAAAGCTCTTCTCGGAGAGCCCCATCATCCAATACTCGTCGTCGCCCAGGAGGCGGCTGCCCGTAAAGTGCTCGCGCACGAAGATCGGATCCTGTCCCTGCAGGTGCCAGAGACCCTTGCCGACCTTTTGGCCGTTGACCGTAATGTCGAAGTCGGCATTGATCTCCACGAAGTCACCGGGCACGCCCGCAACGCGCTTGACCATCTCGCGTCCGTCCTCATAGACAGGTTCCGCGTTCTTCACGGCAAAGACATACGACGCCCCCTTCTCAACCACACGGTTCTTGATGTCCACAAGGAACACGCGATCCGTCATCGAGAGGGTTTCCTGGGGATCAATTCCGATTCGATAGCGGGTCTGAAAGAGAACGCCCAACGTCACCGCGATGGCCAGCAGTGCACCGCTTTTGAGCCAGAATTCACTGTTGGGAAGCTTGAACGTCATGGCGTCTTCTGCTGGGCGTTCTGAGCTTTCTGCATCTGCTCAAGAACATCGGCGAACTGATTGAGCACGTCGAGCGTCTTTTGCAGATCCTCTTCGCTCTGAGGAGGCTTTGCCAGATCAGCAAGTTCTTCCGGCGTCACGTCGATCTTGATGGCCGGACGGTCGCTCTGATGCTCGCCCGCCTTCTTAATGTCGAGCTTCGGCACGGGAACGGGCTTGAGGGCAGTCTCCGGCATCGGCGGCATGGTCTTGATGATGCGATCCACAAAGACCTGCGTATCAATCTCCACGCCTTCGGGCATTGCACGCACGGCACGCTTGTCGATGATCACGGCCCCCGCATCCGCCAGATCAGCCATGGCGTTGTCAACCAGCTTGCGAAGCGTGGCGGTGTCGTTCATGCCGTTGGGCAACTGTTCGCCCAGCCGCACCATGGCATCGTTGGCATCAAGCACAAGCACTCTCGGCATGGGTTCGTGCGTTTGCTGCGAAGCAAGAGGAATCCCGAGAATGTGGGGCGCAAACTTGCCGATCACGGCGCACGTGCCGACTGCAAGCGCCGTGCTTGCGACGACGGAAAGCCAAAACCGATCGGAACTTTTCTGTTCTCTGTACATTTCAAAGGGTTGGATGAGGTTGTTAATGATCCCAACATTCTCAAACAGCCCCAATTTCCGACCGGGAAGCATTCGAAAAGATGGCGTCCGGGCTCCCTTCTCTGCGTCGAAGAAAAGATTTCGGCCTCGAATGCCGATCATCGAAGCTCCGCCTTGCTAAACAACTCCCCTCTAAAGAGGGAAGGTTTCGATATAGCCGAGGCTTTTCGCCTCGGGGATTGCCCCCGATTTGCTGTCACTTCGGCCACGAAATC
>ENA-ORTY01002019-ORTY01002019.1-human-gut-metagenome-genome-assembly--contig:-NODE-2019-length-20506-cov-8.618552_pt1 | contig 20506 bp, 18 predicted proteins | sample MGYA00241917_ERZ509198 | MGnify/ENA primary metagenome ERZ509198 (study PRJEB26280, sample SAMEA2338857) | human gut metagenome | biome: human gut; feature: human-associated habitat; material: faeces...
CGGCCTCCGGCCGGAACGCTTTTAAAGTCTCGCAGAGTTCGCGCCGCCGCAGCGGCGCGAATCAATAGAAATCCGTTTTTTGCGGCGTGTACGCCGCAAAAAACACTTTGCTCGGTTCGGAGCGAGATATCCTTCCATCCAAAGAGCTTTGCCCTTTGGATGGAAAAAGTACCGGCCCATGGTGGGCCGGTACTTTTTTGGCCTGTCGTGCGTGGGGCTATCCCTTATAGTTTGGCCCGCGTGCGCGGATCACTGCCCGGATGTCGTCGGGCGTGAGATTCAGACCGTGCAGCGTGCGCAGGAGCTTGGCAACCACATGGGGTTCCCAACCGTAAGAGAGATAGCGATCCAGATCGGCCTGCGCCTGCTGCGGGAGGTTTGCGTACAGTGCTTCCCGGGATTGCGGCATGCGTAACAACTCCTTACCTGCAGCTTTTAGTAATAGCCGTCTCTGGAAAGATGTTACATCCATCATGCGCGGATGTCAAGTTAAAAAGTCGAAAAAATTCCGTAAAAACTGAAATGAGGAGGGAAGAAAACCTTCCCTCCTCGTCAGGACACATGCAGAGCCGATTATTTGCCTGCGGCCACAGACTTGACCTCTTTGACCTCGCGGCCATTGTAGGTACCGCACTCAGGGCACATTCTGTGAGGCAGATGCAGCGCGCCACACTTGGGGCAAGCCACGAGACCGGGAGTCGCCAGCTTCCACACGGAGCTGCGTCTCTTATTGCGTCTTTGCTTGGATACTTTTCCCTTAGGTACTGCCATGTTGACACCTCCTTGGTCTTAACTGCCTGAGCAGTAATGTATTTTCATATTCTCACTCGTCGTCCTGTGCAAGCAACTGAGCCAGCTTGGCAAGTCTGGGATCGACCTGCTTTTTGCAGCGGCATGCCTCGCGGTTGAGGTTCACGCCGCAGCCCGGGCAAAGGCCCTTGCAGTCCTCGGAGCAGAGGGTTTTCGTGTCCATATCGAGGATGAACGCGGTGCTGGCCAGATCCGCCAGATCCACCTCGTCGTGGTCCAGCAGAACAATGTCGTCATTCTCCTGATCCTGCTTCTCCTCCGCCAGAATGCAGGAGAAGGACGCAGTTTTGGGAGAGTCGAACTCCTCCATGCACCGGTCGCATACGCAGCGAAGCGTTGTACTGGCCTGAAGCTCACACAACAGCACACCCGCCTGGTTATACACCCTGCCGTCCACAGCAACCGGGTGAACCACGGGTCTCTCCCCACCGAACTCCAAGTCGGACAAGTCCATCTCAAAATGGAAATCCTGGCTGGCGCCGGGGGTATGCAGAATCCGGTTCACATTCAGAATCATAGTACACCTCGCAATGACACGAGTAGTATTATACTGAATTTCACTCTCTTTGTCAAACATTTTCTCACAAATATTTTGACTTTTTTGAAAAACAAGGTAGAATAAGAGCAGACTGGAATTCTATCGGTAAGGGAGGCCCCTCTATGCGGGAGATCACCATCGGAAAAAACGACGCCGGGCAGCGGCTGGACCGCTTCGTGTCCAAGAGTCTGCCCCTGCTGCCCCCGGCGCTGCTGCAAAAATACATCCGCCTCAAGCGCATCAAGTGCAACGGAGCCCGGGCCCAGCGGGACCAGCGGCTCCAGGAGGGGGACATTCTGCAATTATACATCAACGACGAGTTCTTTGACAAGCCCCGGGAGGACAATCTTTTCCTGACCCTGTTCAAGCCCAGCCTGGACATCGTGTATGAGGACGAGAATCTGCTGCTGCTGAACAAGCGCCCCGGCCTGGTGGTCCACGCCGACGAGACGGAGAAGGTCAACACCCTCATCAACCACATCCAGGCGTATCTGTATCAGAAGCGGGAGTGGAACCCCCGGTGGGAGAACGCCTTCACCCCGGCCCTGTGCAACCGCATCGACCGCAACACCGGCGGCATCGTCATCGCCGCCAAAAACGCCGAGACCCTGCGCATCATCAATGAGAAGATCCGGGATCGGGAGATCGACAAGCGGTACCTGTGCGTCACCCTGGGCCGCCCCCGTCCCCCGGAGGGCGAGGTGTCCTGCTTCCTGCTGAAGGACGAGCAGAAAAAGCAGGTGTCTGTCTATCACCGGCCGGTGCCCGGCGGAAAAACCGCCGTCACCCGCTACCGGACCTTAGAAACCCGGGGGGAGCTGTCCCTGCTGGAGGTCCAGCTGCTGACGGGCCGCACCCACCAGATCCGGGCCACCATGGCCGACCTGGGCTGTCCCCTGCTGGGAGACGGCAAGTACGGCAACGGCGCCGCCAACCGCCGGTACGGCGAGACCCGGCAGGCTCTGTACTCCTATCGCCTGACCTTCGACTTCCCCACGGACGCCGGCCTGCTGGAATATCTCCGGGGCCGTAGCTTCCAGGTGGACCATGTCCCCTTCCGTGACAAGTATTTTGGCTGAGGCCCTGCATCAACCTCTGTCATATCTGCAAGAAGGACAGCTTTTGACCCATATTCGGAAATTATGTGATTATGTAAACTGATTTGCCGGATTTCTCCCTGTGCACTTCCCTGTTTTGCGGTCTGGTAAATAACTGGTAAAATCGTCGAAAATGATTGCGCTGTACCGGTTTTTGCCTTTGTGGAAAACCCTGTGGAAAATGTGGATAACTCCTTGTAAAACGTTTCCGGAACAAGCATTATGTAAACGGATAATTCTTTCACGACCCCGTCAGAAAAGTCACGAAAATTCCCCGTTTCGACAAAAGCCACGCATTTCTGGCTCGCCGGTCAAGACCCTCAAACTGGCTTCCCGCAGCAAGGAATTGTTTCTCCTGAAGAAATTTTCTGCACCTGGGGCTTCATGATTACGCGCCGTATTCCCTGCCGGAGCACAAAATTTATGGTTGACGGGCAGGGCAAAACATGGTACAATACAGCTTGTGACTTCCCCTCGGAAGCACATGCGCTTGTGTGGCTCAGCTGGCAGAGCAGCTCACTCGTAATGAGCAGGTCGCTGATGCTATATAAGGCGGCTATTGCATTCCGACCCACAGGTGTGGTAAACTAACAAACAGAGTACGGCGAGGAGTCGATTCTCATAGAGATGCTTGTGTGGCTCAGCTGGCAGAGCAGCTCACTCGTAATGAGCAGGTCGCCGGTTCGAATCCGGCCACAAGCTCCAGACTCCTCGCGGATGACGCGAGGAGTTTTTCTATGTACAAGAGCAGCGACAAACGATATACACTTCCCATGAAGAACGCAGAGGCCTCCGTCCGCATGGAGGGCTGTCAGGTGACGCCCCAGATGCGGGAGCAGTGCCAGCGGGTGCTGCGGGGCGAGGTGACCACGGCGGAGCTGCTGCGGCGTTTTTCCAAACCAACCGAGAGGTGACGATGATATGGCGTACAGCATCGATCCCATTCAGGACAACTGCTACCCCGGCACAACGGTGCTGGTGAACAAACTGCATATCCATGACGAGGCCGCACTGCAAGAGGCGGAGGCTCTCGCCACCTATGTCAACGCCTCCAAGCTGGAACAATGCCCGCTGGAAGGCGTTTTTGATTTTGCCCACTACAAGGCGATCCATCAATTTCTTTTCTCTGACCTGTACGATTGGGCGGGGCAGATCCGTACGGTGAACCTCAGCAAGAAAGGGACAGATTTCTGCCCTGCTGAGGAGATTGAACCGCAGGCCAAGCTGATTTTTGACCGGCTGAAAGAGCAGAATTACTTCAAGGGCTTGCCCCATGACGCATTCGCGGAGGAGATCACTGACTTTTACTGCACCACCAACTACCTGCATCCCTTCCGCGAGGGCAACGGACGCACCCAGCGGGCATTTTTGGCACAGCTTATCCGCAGTGCCGGATATGACATCAACTGGTCAGATATGGACGGCGATCTGCTGATGATCGCCACCATTCAGTCCGCGCAGGGTGTGACAGACCTGCTGCATCAGGTGCTTGGCGAGGCGATCAAGTGAATATAGCAAAAGAGACGGCGCAGGGGATTCCCTGCGCCGTCTCTTTTGCTGCTGAAATCTACAATAGATCAAAGTGCGATCTATTTGATGCATTCATAGGTCATCCGACAGTGTATTACCATTCTTAACGCTCGAAAATTGTTGAAAAGTTGCAGATTTAATTATTTTCTGCTATAATGCATTTGTATATTTTTTACGAGGTGAAGCTGTATGCCTTTATCACATGTATGTGTATGGGACGCTGACATCGGATATAAGCGAATCAGTCTCGAGAGTGCATGTAAAATGTATCCAAATGGCGCATCTGCCAAAAGTGGTTACTTTGTTTGCGAGCTATGTGCGCAAAATGTTTTGCTTACGGCACCGGGCGTAAATGTACGACACTTTCGTCATGATCCCTCTTCTCCAAATAAAGAGTGTGATGAGCGCCAGGCTCATTTCGATCCCTTATATGGCCGGCGGCTTAGAAATCTCAATAGCCATCTGATGCCGTTACGGATCACTGTAGCAAAAGAATCCTTTGCTTTGCAAATGGGCTTTTTTTGCCCACCCGATTCTGGAGCACGGTGCGATAAAATTAGAATAACCACGAATTCTGGCAAAGCCTATGAATATTCCTTTGAGCGCATCGAACGAGGAGGGACTACATATTTAAATATCGGAGAGACGCCAAGTCGTGAATACAACCTCGAATATATAAATGCAGCCGCTGATTTGGTTAAATTTTGGCCTTCAAAAGTGCCTGGGATTAGTTCATCGGGTTCGTTTTTTGATGAAAGGACGGGGCAGATACTACCGTCTGGGGCAAAAGCGTACTTTGGTGATTCCTACTATTTACTACAATCCAAACCATTGGGAGATCCTCCTACAGGCCTCGAAGTCTCCGAGGTGCTGAGAACAAAAACAGGCTCACTTGCGACATGGTATCTTTACAAAATTCAAATCAAACGGTTTTCAGAGATAACGGCCAAATTCTTTCTCAAGTATGCAATTTTCTTAACTGAACATCCAACAAAGTTTTATCCTATTTGGCCTGCATATATTAAAGAACCGTATTTTATATATCATAATTCGGATCAGTTCTTTTTCTATCTTGATGGTGATGATGCAGAACTAAGAGCGTATCCAGCTTCGGAAAACCTAATAAACTCCACAACTGGACGACTGTATAAGTTATATGCACGGAATCGCGAGCAACTGGTTGCTATCGGCAAATCTGGTGCATTAGGATTCTCATATTTAATTCGCCAACCCTTAAATAGGAAAGTGGCTTTACCATCAATTGAGGTTTCGGATTATGATGGGAATGTACTTGATGGAGACAGCTGCGTAAAGCTGCCGAAATTCAAGAGCATATCTGTTTTCTGTAGATATGACGGAAAAGTGGTAATCCAAAAGCACGGGAGAATAAATCACATTTACAAGCTATCCGCAGGACAGAAACTGGAAATAGACGGTCTTAATTTTGATACGGAGCTGCTCGTATACCAAGGATGCGACTGTGTTAGGAAGATTCGGTTTGAAAGAGAAGCAGATCATGGAAAAGTTACGATCCAAGATGAGCACTTGGTTAGAATGCTAAAAACATGTAAGGCTCCATTGATCCCAGTTCCGCACACGATTGGCGCAGTTGCTTTTACGAGTAAGGATTACCCCAAAACAATTCGATGGATTCGCAAGACTCTGAAATGCGGAGAAATATCTCTCGATGCATACAAACTGATAAAAAGAGAACTGTTTTTCAAAAGGAACAAATGAGGAGAGTGCATCATGAAAGTCTTTTTCCAAATCAAGTTTTCTATTACTGCGAAAGAAGAAACGCAGATTGAGGAAGAATTATCCAATTATGTTTTGACATGGCTTGAGAGCAAATATGGTGTTGCTGCTAAGCGCGCCATATCTGCATGTAAATCGCTCCTGTCAGATAGCGAATTCGGAGATCCCAATGGGTTGTTCGTTGAAACGGTACATTACGAAGATGTAAAATATGCTCAACATAATTTGTGGGCATGCAAAGTTATGGAACCGCCAAAGAGATGGGGGAAATTTGCTCCTCGTAGATGGGTAACTGAAGTTGGATACGAGCAAACCTCTGACAAAAGTGCAGACATATCGTATTCTGTTAGATACGATGATATTGCGAGTAACGGAGAGAAACGAGCGCCCAGGCCTCAATCCAATTTGCCTAAGTTAGCAGAAATGTTGATATCGTCTGAAAAATGGATTTGCACAGCAAATGGCGAAGTGTTGCATGCTACAAACTATCAGCAGCATGTAGGGCCTATATTCGGAATAGATAAATGCCGTGCCGCAAAGGAGCAGGCACTTAATGCAGGAGAGGATAAAATGAATAAACATTGGATTTCGTTGTGCAAGGTCAACCGCCCGGACAAGAACAGAGACATTTGGATGCTAAGACTGGCGGACGCTGTTGGCGGTGTCCTTGTGGCTCCTTATTTCGACAAGCAAAAAGAGCAAATACATGATAATCGCCTGTTCGTTTTTTGCGATGACGGCCCAACGGAACCCGGTCGCATCGGCTTTTGGGAGTGGGAAGAATTTGAGAGTGAGCCTGGACGATGGAAAACAACGTCCACCTACATGGAGCAAGCATCCCCTGTCGAGGTTATTGTTCTCGATGAAGTTTCCAATATAGAAGGCGTCATCATGTCTCTGAAAAGCGGCTTGAAGATTCCTTCGTATGCTCATGGCAAAATTATATTTGCCGCCAAGAACGACACAGGTTTTGAGGGTGTGCTATGTGATACTGGTGAGTCTTTGCTTCGCCAACGCAATCCTGAGTTAGTGGCATTGCGGGATGACATTTATACATTGCCATACTATAAATTAAGCAAAAGCGATATTTTTGAATGGAAATATGAATGGGAGTCTCGAAAAATATATAAATACATTTCACTTCGGGAACCGCAGAAGCGAATTCCGATATATCCAATAAGCGAAACAATAAAGAATATTTTTCTTTCCAGTATGGGATGGCCGATTTTCAAGGCACAAGCCATCCTCAAAAACGATTATTTGAAATTCCGTGAGGCTTTAGCATCTATACCCAAGGAATCCATTTTGGAAAGAGTGGCAGACACCTATGATATTTCGATCCAAGAAGCCCAAATGCATGTGGATGAGTTCTTACAGATGGTTGAAAAATATATGACGGTGGAAGATGTGGATTCTGCAGTCATTACGCGTATCCTTAGCAAACATGGAGGACTTTGGCAAAAATGCAATGACATCGCCTATAATAAATGGATTGCTGACCATGCCAACGAAGTAAATACGGCGCAAGAAGAACTGGCAGCGCTTCAACACAAGGTGGCACAGGCCGAGAATGATGTGTCTTCAGCCAAGGAGAAGCATGGTGATATACTGCGTGAGGTAGCTGAAGCTCAAGATGATCTATGCCGTTTACAAGCAGAGATTGCGCGTTATAAGATACTCGAAAAGGAAACTGTAGCGGCAATTCGTGAAAAGATTGCCGGGGCTCAAAAGAATGTGGCCGGGTTTATAGCTGATCTTTCTATACTACTCCCTCAGGCGACTTCCAATGAATCAGGTTGGAAATATAGGCATATATCAGCGGTGTATTCGGAAGATGAAGTGGGGGTAGCCAAGGACTGGAAAGATGAACTTAATGAATTGTCTCAAAACTTATCTTATTCTTTGAGCGTAGAACCGGATCTTGCTACAATGCTTGCGGCGTTTCTGTACTCCGCCCACATTCACAACGCTCCAATCCTAATTGCAGGTCCCTGTGGGCAGGATATTGCTAATGCATTATCTGTCTCCCTATACGCAGACAATGCGGGACAATTGATGTTCGGGGAGCAATTCGATTGCGATATAGCGGATGCGGTAAATAATGTCAATGAACATATCGTTGCAGCGCAGAATATGTTTGGCAAGGGATGGAGGGATATAATCCCACAAATGTTTGTTAATTCCCAAAAGCACATCGTTTGGACGCACCCCTATGTAGAAGATTTGGCCATAGAGCCGCAAGGGCTGTACAACTATATGCTTCCAGTTATCAGTGAGTGCTTCGTTGGAACGGTTTCCGCACTTGAACTATATGCGGGAAAACGATCGGAAGATTTTATCGGTTATGTTCCAAAGGATACACATCCACTGCGTATTGCCGCATTTAAAAAGTTAGGTATTAGTAAGGCGCTGCTGCGTCAACTCAGCCGTGTTATTTCGGATGCGAAGGTGATGGTTGATAGTCCCGAGAGAGCAAAAGATATGGAGATGCTTTTCGGGGTGATGCCGATCTGCGTGCTTACTGGACGATTGGATGTAATGAGAGAGGTCTTGGAAGCGGAGAGTGGGATTTCCAGTGCCGTGAAAGCTGAAGCCGAGAGGTATCTCAAGGATGAATGATATATGGGAAATGAACTGATTATATCGATTGGCCGCCAATTGAACATTCCAGGGAAGGTCGACAATGAGTGGATGTGCCGAGTGATTTACAGTATTGCGGGCCAAATGGGACTTGCATCGCTTTGGGACTATGATGAAGGCGAGGATACAGTTTCTATCCAGCACTTTAAAGAACGCATTGCGGAGATTTTTGCCGCCTATGAAGAACTCTATTCGAGTATAAAGTTCATACTTCCTGAGAAAAAGAGCGACTTAATTGACGAAATATATCACATCTATCTGCGAAGTGGATTCTTCTATCACTCCGCCTATCGAATTTCACCTACTGTGCCATCATTTGCGACATATAACAATCTAACTATTTGCCGCGGGAGTTCACCTGATGCGCAGTTCTTTATGAGTGGGTTAGGCTACTATTCCCGACAAAAGAGTTCCGCTGACAAGTCGATAGCAGAAGTGTTTGGCTTGCAAAATCAAGGCCTTGAGGACTACCTCGGAGGCCTACTGGGGGATGGTGAGTGGGTTCCAATAGATTGGCCTGATAGCGCAGAATTTATGTACTTGGGGCCTTCGTTTAGGCTGGGATACTGGAAGCAAACCCCAGATAAAGATGGTAGGATTTCCCTCGCTCGATATGGGGAGCCGAGTAGAGTATATGCGTTCTACCGTTACTATAATGGACAATATCAGCAAAAGGCTATCCCAGAATGGAAAACGCAAGATTTCTCACATTCATATCCGGGAAGTTATGGCGAACATGCAAGGATCATGTCAGCATTGTTGAAAAGTTATGACATGCTCCCCCCTGTACGAGTAAGTAGCGCAGGAGACCTTGTAGATATCAAAATTGGTTACCGCCTACCACCATCCGAGGAGGATTTTTTCAAACTATACAGCTGGCCTGTACGCTATGATTTTCCAATTAGATCACCACAGATATTTACAAGACAGATGGCAAAGGAAGTATACCCGGTTTTTAGGCATGTGCTGGAATCGATTGGGTATTGTTTTGCGGAGGAGTAATTATGGCAAATGGTGCAAATGGAGTCCACCTACAGCTACGCGAAGCTCTGGAAGACTACATTAAGTCTCAGTATTTTGGGAAATCTCCCATTTTGCTTTCGGCAGTACAGAATAAACTGGATCAAGAGGGCATTCTATATCAAAAACCTTATATCGAGTCCTCACCAGCATATAAGAGCGAATTAAATGGCATTCAGAAGTCTTCTAAACTGCCAGATTGGGTAAAGGCTTATTTTGACGCTCTGGCCAACGCAGACCTCGGGGTTTATTCCTCGCCGTTTTGCCATCAGGTCGAGGCATTGGAAGCCGCGTTTGCTGGAAAAGATCTCTTTGTTTCCACGGGAACAGGTTCCGGTAAAACGGAGTGCTTTATGTGGCCTTTGCTGGCAAAGCTTGCGGCCGAGGCACGGAATACACCTGCCAATTGGTCTATGCGTGGTGTCCGAACGATCATCATGTATCCGATGAATGCGCTTGTTTCAGATCAGGTTAGTCGTTTGCGGAGATTAATTGGCGATTCCGAGCATAGATTCGTAAATGTTTTTCGAGAGACCTGCGGAGAGGATTCGCGCCGCCCCCAGTTTGGTATGTACACGGGTAGGACGCCCTATGCTGGTAAGGAACCAAAACGCAGTGCGGATCGTTCACTTGTTGCGACTTACTCCGAAATGCTTAATGCAGAAACGGATGAAGAAAAGGCGTTTTTGCAAAAGTTGATTAAAGATGGAAAATTTCCTGTCAAAGAGGATTTCCATGAGTTTCTTAGGAAACTTTATGATAGCAAGCATATCCCCGATGATGAGGATGCAGAATTGGTTACCCGGTTTGAGATGCAACGGTTTTGCCCCGACATTCTCATTACGAACTATTCTATGCTTGAATATATGCTCCTTCGCCCTATCGAGTCCAAAATATGGGCAGATACACAGAATTGGCTGAATGCGGACTCTAACAATAAACTTTTGTTTGTTATCGACGAAGCGCATATGTATCGTGGTTCGGCTGGTGGAGAAGTCTCGTTTCTGATTAGGCGGTTGTTCCATCGCCTTGGCATTGATCGCAGCCGAGTTCAGTTCATTTTGACAACAGCGAGTATGCCGAATAAGAACGAGGCAGATCGACGTGTAATCCAAACATTTGCAAACGATTTGACTGCCTCAGATGATGGGCACGAATTCCATTACCTTGCGGGTCAACAGGAAGAAATAGGAAGTGGCAGAGCATATGATATTCCTTTCGATAGATTCACTAAAGCACATCCCGAAAGCTTTGAAGGGGATAATGCGGAACGTCTTTTGGTGCTCAATAAGTTTTGGGAGGGGATCATCGACAGTCCTGCCCCATTCAGTACAGATAATAGTGCTTACCAATGGCTATATGACCATCTGGTAGATTATGTGCCGTTCCGCGAATTGTTTAAGCTTTGCCGGGGTACGACCGCATCTTTGCAGGAGTTGGCACAGTCTATCTTCCCCAGTGCAGAGTTGGAAGATGCTTTTCATGCTGTAGGTGTTATGCTTGCAATTGCACCACTGGCGCGAAGTGGAAGCGGGAGTGTTCTATTTCCTGCGAGAATGCACATGCTTTTTCGTGGTATCAAAGGTGTATACGCCTGTACTAACCCAGAGTGTTCCTGCGCCCATACAGAAAATGGGTTGACATTGGGAGAGGTATATTTTACTGATGGCAATTTGACCTGTAAAAAATGCGGAAGTACGGTTTATGAGTTATATAACGATCGTCGCTGTGGAAGTATTTTCTTTAGAGGCTTTGTCTTAAAGCAAGACTTTGACGATAGAAAGCGGACATACCTATGGCACTATCCTGGCATGATGAATGAGAATGAAGTGCAGGAAATACACCTGTTTGTCCCATCCGCAGACTATCAATTGCTGGAAAAGCAAGGAAAGAATAAGATACAACCATGCTATTTGGATGTTTGCAGTGGGTTTGTCGATTTCTCAGATGATTCATTGGATGGGAGTCCAGGAATCCGAAAGTTGTACTATGGGGAATTTACCACGAAGGCTCGCCCTGATATATTGACATTCTCAACTTGTCCTCATTGCCGTCATGAACTGGGAAAAAGGCAACTTACGTCATTTAGTACACGAGGAAACCAATCTTTCTTCAACTTGATTAAGGCACAGTTTGCTGCCCAGCCGGCAGTTCCGGAAAAAGTAGGGGAGCCGGATCGACTACCTAATGAAGGAAGAAAAATTTTGCTTTTCTCGGATAGCCGACAGCGCGCGGCAAAGTTGGCGCGCGATATGTCGGATGCCTCTGACGCAACAGTGGCACGGCAGCTTGCTGCCATTGCTATCGACCGCATGGAGCATGAAGTTTCTGAGCAGTCGATGAATTATATCTATGACTATTTCGCTATGGTGGCCGTAGAGCATCATGTTCAAATTTTCCACGATAGTGAAAACGAAAAACAGCGGGAACGCTTAGTTGAACACGGAAGCATAGCTTCAAAAAACTACAAAAGAGCTAAGAGCAGAAGACAAGAATATCATCCTCGTTTTTCGATTGACAATGCTCCTACGCAGATGAAGGAGCAACTCTTGCACTTTTACTGTGGTGGATACAATACATTGATAGATTCTGCTATAAGTTGGATAGAGCCTACGGATGAAGCAAAATGGAATGCAATTGACGCTTTGGAGGATGCAGGTATTGATGCTTCTGAAGAAGAATTTATGGAATTGTTCAACGCATGGATATTATCCACCTGCGATAACGCAGTCATCCTTGGACACACAATTAAGGATACGACCCGCGAGAAAGTACGGCCAAATTATGTGGGATACGGTGTCACGAAAGATTCGAAGTTTTCGACCAGTATACGAAAAATAATGGGGTGGAGCGACAATGACCCTATTTCAGCAAAATGGAATCGCATTTTGCGCGAGACCTTCATGGATGAGGGATCGGAGTCTAACGGCAAATACTACATTGATCTTTCGCGTGTTAAACCTCGCTTTGACTTGAGTCATACATGGTTTCGTTGTGAACACTGTTCAGAGTTGACGCCATATATGCTTAAAGGCAAATGCCCAAACTGTCAGCACGAGAGTATTCATCCTATGACAGATGCAGAAATTAGTGCACTGGATTTTTGGCGTAAACCTATCAACGACGCATTGCAGGGGGAACCGATTCGTGCAATTGATACGGAGGAACATACGGCACAGCTTTCTCATAAAGATCAGCGTGATGAACTGTGGTCTAAAACAGAGCGGTATGAACTTAGGTTTCAAGATTTCCTGCAAAACGGCGAAGCGCCTGTGGATATTCTAAGCAGCACCACCACCATGGAGGTTGGTATTGATATCGGTTCTTTGGTCGCTGTTGGTCTGCGCAATATTCCGCCCATGCGAGAAAACTATCAGCAACGCGCTGGACGTGCTGGACGCCGTGGCTCAAGTCTGTCAACTATAGTAACTTTTTGCGAGGATGGCCCACACGACTCGCTGTATTTTTCAAACCCAGTCCCTATGTTTAGGGGAGACCCGAGAAAACCGTGGATAGATGTAGGAAGCGAAAAAATCGTTCAGCGACACCTTGGCATGGTAGCACTGCAGGCATATCTCAGGTTGAAGGGGAATAGCCTTGATGTTATCCCTGCGATTGATTTTTTGGACGAGAATCTACAGGATTTTTACAGGTTCTTAGACACTTTCGCAATTGATTACATGAGCATTCTTGTGTCGACAAATTCGCAGAAGGTGTTGCGAAGTTATAAGTCGAGTCTAAAAGATTCTCTGTCGGTGCTAAAGTTAAAGCGGGATGCACACCCTGAACTGTTTGAGTCGGATGGTAGTAGTGATTCAAGCAAGAAAACTTTTTTGGATGCGTTGTATGAAGAAGGTATTATTCCTACCTATTCATTTCCCAAAAATGTTGTCAGCACATATATTTCCGATATAAACGGCAAAGTGAAGTATCAGGTGGAGCGAGGCTTAGATGTAGCTATCGGCGAGTATGCTCCTGGGCGAGCAATTGTTGTAGATAAAACGACTTATCAAATTGGAGGCTTGTATTATCCGGGCGGTGGCCGGACTGAACAAGCGGCTTATTCTCCGGCCAGGGCTTTTATTCAAGATGCGAGCTACTGCAAGAACATCTCTACCTGCACTGAATGTGGATGGTTCGGATTAGATGAGGATCATCCGCATAAATGCCCGTTTTGCGGGAACGACAAGCTTACGCATATGCTTCCTATGCTACGCCCTTGGGGATTTGCGCCTCGCGACGCCAAGGCAATAGAACAAGCCCAATTAAGCGAAGAGTATACCGCAACACAACAGCCCCTTTATTCTACATTGCCTGATGCTGACGATGTTGTAGCTATTAAGGGATATTCCAACACCAAAATGGCGGTGCGCCCAAATCAGCGAATCATCATGCTCAACAAAGGCATTGGAGATAAAGGCTTCACCATCTGTTGCGACTGTGGTGCAGCGATGCCTGGTGATGATCCATCTGTACTCAAAGATATCATGCGGCCTTATAGATCCAAGTTTCTTAGAACCCGCTGCAAGCACAATGAAACAAAGAATGTCAATCTCGGATATGACTTTATTACAGATATGCTTGTGCTGGAAATTGCCTTGGATCGACAGCAAGTTAGCATGGACCTCGCAAAAAATTCTTGGTTAAATCGTGCGGGACAGTCTCTTGCAGAAGCACTACGCTTGTCAGCATGCCAAGAGCTCGATATTGAGTTCACTGAGCTTGTTACTGGCTTTCGTGTTAGGCAGAATCAGAAGGGTGACTTTATTGATATTTATCTCTACGACAGCCTTTCAAGCGGTGCAGGCTATGCCGTTAGCATTGAAGCATCTATCCAACAGTTGCTGATTAAAACAAGAGAATTGCTGAGTAGTTGCACCTGCGATAGTGCTTGTCATAAGTGTTTGAAGCACTATCGGAATCAATATGTCCATGGATTGCTTGATCGCAGCGCTGCGCTTGATTTGCTGACATGGGCAGAGAAAGGGGTTCGGAGTCCAATGCTCCCTGTCTACGAACAAAGAAACTTACTGCAATCCGTAGAACAGATACTTCAATTCTCGGGGGTACATATTGATTTTAACCACGAACCTATTGAGGCAAAGAGTTTCCATGGCAGAAAGAGGATCGTAGTATATCCCGCAATGTGGGCGAGACCCGCCGAAAAAAATACAGTTTTTGTGAGCGACTCCTATTTAAAATATGCAAAACCGTATGCATTAAAAACTATCGTAGACGGGCTGTAAAAACAATATCTAAGCCGCATCCCGCCTACCACTTGTGGAGCCTTTCTATCGTAGGCAATCCTGCAGGCAAATGGTGAACACATCGTGGTTGCACTGTATAACCGGCCTCACACAACGAACGGCACGAAGGGGTACCCTTCGTGCCGTTCACTGTTTTGCATTTTCTGATTTGCGTTTGTTCTTACATTTTGTCTCTGTTTACAAAATCTTCCCTAATAACCTTCAGGGCGGCTTTCTCGGAGAGCTTTCCTGCAAGGTACGCATCCCGTGCTTCCGTTGCATTTTCCAACCACTCATAATACTCCGCATAGCTCAGATCCCTTTTAGATACCTTTTTGTTTGGGTCCAGCGCACGCTCATAGCGCTTGTACATCCGCTGCTTTGCACGGCCAAATTCCTCCACGACCTTTTTATTCTGCGCCTGCAGCTTATGCTTCAATGCAGGACCCAAGTCCTTGCATGTTTTATCGTCCTTCAGCACTCTGTCGCAATACAAGGTTTTCTTGGCGGTCTTTGGAATAAAGTATCTGCCGCAGCATTCGCACAATGCTACGCGCGGTTCGGCAGCGATAAAGTGGAGTACCAGAAACGTGTAGTAGTCAGCCGCAGAACGGAACAGATACTCTGGGGTATGCAGATTTGAAAAGCTGGAAATCTGTGTGAATTCCACCTCCTGCAAGCTCCGATATTTCTTGTCCAGATCGATGGGGACATGGAAGCGCATATCCCGCAGGATGTTGTTCACGGAAAACTGTGTAAGCATCACCGCGGACAATTCCGAAATGATTTTCTCCACGGCAGTCACGGGGTATGTGTCGCTCCCGTCAGCAGCGGGGATTCGGTCTTCCATGATGGTTCTCGTAAGCGTTCCATATAGGGGATCGTCTTCTTCAAACTCCTCGATCAAATCCTGCACCGTGTCCTGTATGAACTCAAATACGCGCATATCGACGGTATTCTTCCCGTCGCCGTCTTGCGTGACTAGATATGCAGCGGACAGCCGGATGCGATCTACGATAAAGGCATAGAAATCAAAAATGAGTTCAGAGAACAGGATGACCTCGTCATTCAGCGTTGTCGCCTCCAATTCTGTCTCGCCAGATATGGAAACCAACGTGCGTTTCAGACTTCCGTCGTTGCCCAGCGTGACATATAGGCCGAGTTTTCTCTCCATTGGCGTACCTTCCCGTTTTGTCCACAAGTGATCTTTCTCCGCAGCGGAGAAAGATCACTTTTTCATGTATAGTGTCCTGCATTCATTATACCATGAACACACTGGGTCGTACAGAAAAATAAACTTTAGATTGGAGATGATATGCATGACGCATCAACAACTGCAAACCATCGACGCGGACACGCTGCTGTCCACTACATTGCGCCCACACGGTTCATCATAGACCGGCTGCTGCCGCAGGGGTTACACATCCTTGCCGGAGCACCGAAGGTGGGCAAATCGTGGCTGGCTCTGTGGCTGTGTCTGCAAGTGGCGCAGGGAACAAGCGTGTGGGACTTCCCGACCCATAGAGGCACTGTACTCTACCTCTGCTTGGAAGACAGCCTCACCCGTATCCAAAGCCGCCTGTTTCAGATTACCGACGACGCACCGGAGGCACTGCACTTCGCCACCCTCGCCGCAGGCATCGGCGAGGGGCTGGAGGAGCAGCTCACCAACTTTCTTACGCAGCACCCCGACACCTCGCTGGTGGTCATCGACACATTACAGCGCATCCGCACCGGCAGCGACAGCGGCAATCCCTACACCAACGACTACCGTGACATCTCTGTACTGAAGACGTTGGCGGACAAGCACCACATCGCCATCCTGCTCATTCACCACCTCCGTAAGATGAACGATGATGACCCCATGAACATGATCTCCGGCACGACAGGCATCAGCGGAGCGACAGACAGCAACTTCGTGCTGAAGGAACGTAGGCGCGGCAGCGGTGAAGCGACCCTGTACTGCACCGGACGGGACATAGAATACCGCGAGCTACCGTTGGTATTCGATAAGAGTGGCTACACATGGCGGCTGACAGAGCCGGTGGAGGGGGAGCGCATTTCTATCGACCCGGAGGCAATTTCCCTCTCTGCCTTTCTGCGGGGGCTGGGCGGCTTCGAGGGAACGGCTACGGAGTTAAGCGCGCTGCTGGAAGCACAGACGGGCGAAAAGCTGACACCCAGTGTGCTGTCCAAGCGGCTGGTGAAGTATGCGGAGGTACTGGAGCAGAACGGCATCCGCGTGGTCAGCGAACGCACAAGGACAACGCGGACGCTGAGTATCCTTTGCCTTCCGTGTGACGGGAGTGACGGCAGTGACGGGAAAAACTGATATGGTGCCTGTGTTGAATTTGCCGTCACACCTGTCACAGCCGTCACAGAGCGAAAATGTACCGATTTTTGGCAGAGGTACACGATGCTATTTCGTTCCGGAAAATCACGATTTTGGAGCAAACCCAAGGAAGGAAAAGAGGAATTCACAGTCCCACCGCGCCTCGCGCCCGTTGCCCACCGTGTTGCCGCCTGTGGGCCGCTGTGTGGCCTCGTGGGGCGGAGGTGGGGTACGGATACCCCCAGCCTATTTGGGTGCGTGTTGGGGAGCTTTTCGGTACGCCGAAAGCGAAGCAGGAGAAAGGGGCGGCGTCGTGGACGCCCCCGCCCCGGTCACTTCTGCCCACAGTGCGGGCAGTTGCGCCGTTCCACCAGCGGCGTCGTAGAAGGGGATTTTCGGCGGGCGGCGGGGTCGAGAACAGAAATGATCCCGCAATTACGGGAAAAGCTGCGGGGTCGCGGCAAAATTTCAAGGAGGAAAATGAAATGACAAATAACAAGGAAAAGTACGCTTTTTGGCTTACGCCGGAAGCGAAGAAAATGATAGAAATAAACGCACCGCTGGCTAACTGCGGCAGCCAAAGTGAATTCGTGGAAAAGGCCGTTCGGTTCTACGACGGCTACCTGAAGGTGCAGAACGCCGGTGCGTTCCTGCCACACGCAGTGGCGGATGTGCTGGAAGGTACGCTGGGCGTGTTCGCAAACCGTATGGCCAAGCTGCTGTTCAACCTGACCGTGGAGCACAACATCACCAACCATCTGCTGGCGGCAGACGTGGACATGACACGCGACGAGTACAACAAGCTGCGCGGCGGCAGCGTCCGCGAGGTCACCAGCACACGGGGCACGATCTCGCTGCGGGACGTGATCAGCGACTCACAAGAGTGACGATTGGAGGTACATCATGTTTCTATACGAAGGAGACTGTTTAAAAAATGTGACTGTCATTCGAGGCGTCCGATATGTGACAGTCAGTCACTACAGCGGTAGCAAAGATGTCTGTGACAAGCTGGGAGAGCTGCTCACCGATGCCTTTCGTTCATGCGATCTGCACGAAGTTACGAATGCTTCTTCGTCAGATGTGGATATAGCTATTTACGGCGACTAAGGGTATTGTGTGTGGCGAAAGGAGTGAAAGCTATGGAAGAAAAAGCGGCGGTCTACTGTCGGCTTAGTCAAGACGATGGCAGCGTAGGCGAATCCGGCAGCATTCAGACGCAGCGCACATTGCTGATACAATACTGCAAAGAACAGCATATCAGCATCGCGGACTACTACTGTGATGACGGCTGGAGCGGTACAAACTTTGAGCGCCCGGAGTTCCAGCGGATGTTGGAGGACATCGAAAGCGGAAAAGTAAACACGGTCATTGTGAAAGACCTGTCCCGCTTCGGCAGAGAATACGCGCAGATGGGTATGTACATTGAACACTACTTCGAGCAGAAAAACGTCCGCTTCATCTCGGTGGCGGAAAGCATTGACTCCGCCAAGGGGCTGGACAATCTGGTGCTGCCCTTCACCAATGTTATCAACTCGTTCTATGCGCGGCAGGCATCCACCAAGACAAGAGCCGCGCACCAAGCTAGGGCAAGAAGCGGAATGTTTATGGGCAGCCGTGCGCCGTTCGGCTATCAGAAAGACCCTAATGACCGTCACCACCTGATCGTTGACCCACCGGCAGCGGATGTGGTGCGGGACATCTTTCGTATGTTCGCTGATGGCATCGGCTATGTGCGGATGACAAAGATCCTGCGGGAAAAGGGAGTTCTCAATCCGCAGGCCTACTTCAACCAAAATAATCCGAATTACTATAAGAGTGACTACTGGCGCAAGCCCTTTGACTGGCACGCCAGCTCTATCCGCACCATCCTCGAGAACCCAGTGTATCTGGGAAAGGTGGTTTTCGGCCGCAGCAAGACAAAGGGCTTCTTCGACAAACGGCGTGTGGAAACGGACGAGTCCGAGTGGATTGTAGTAGACAACACGCACGAGGCGTTGGTCACACAGGAGCTGTGGGACACAGTGCATCAGATGAGGCGCGCCAAGCGGCGCGAAAATGCCAGCGGCGAGGTGCAGCCCTTCGCAGGACTGGTGAAGTGTGCGGATTGCGGCTCATCGCTGAATGCCAGCTACGATAAACGTAAGGGGCGATATACGGGCTTCTCCTGCTGGGTATACAAAAACTACGGAAAATCCCGCTGCACCTCCCACGCCATCGGATGGAAAACGCTGAACCAACTGGTGTTGGAGGATATTCGCCGCAATGCAGTGGAGGCGCGGCGGTCAGCACAGGATTACATGGAGATGCTGGTCTCGCTCCATACGGAGAAGCAAAGGGCGGAGGTCGACCGATACAAGCGGGAACTGAAACGGGTGGACAAGCGTATTGGCGAGTTGTCTAAGATCCTGAACAAACTCTATGAGGATGCTGCACTGGAGAAGATCAGCGAGGAACGCTATCAGGCCATGGCTCCGAAATACGAACGTGAGCAGGCCTCCCTCCAAGGGCAGCGGGAGGAGCTGGCAGCAGAGATTTCAAAGAGCGATAAGGTCTACGAAAATATCGAACAGTTCCTGCCCCTCATCTGGAAATATACCGGCATTACAGAACTGACGCCCTACATCCTCAACGAGCTGATTGAGAGGATCGTGGTACATGAAAAGGTAGTCGGGCCAGATGGTGTCAAGACCCAGCAGGTGGACATCTACTACAAATTCGTCGGCTGCATCAACCAACGGCGTAATGGCGGCTGCACCGGCGAGGTAATCAAGGCGGATAAGGCACAGCCGGAAAGCCGACCGGCATAAAGAAAACAGAGTACCGGCGTTTGCCGGTACTCCGCTTTCTTCGATTTGCTCATTCACCCTTACCAACAACCAGTGGTCGCTGGTTCGAATCCGGCCACAAGCTCCAAAAGTGACCGTATTCTTCTGAATACGGTCACTTTTATAACTTTTCAAAGAATTTGTAATGAATAAAAAGCGTCTTGACGTCCGGCGTATCCACCTCGGGATCACGCCCAAGGCTGACGCTAAGCAGAAGATTGAGGCCGCGCTGACGGATGAGATTGAGATGAAGCTCGATGAAGCGCTTAAGGCCGCAGCAGCAGACAGCGTGCGCTACAAGGAGAACGAGGTTTTCAGCCGCCGTGACTTACGAAAGCAAATATAAACCCATACAGGCCAAAACGCAGTCCCGTCTGAAACGGGGCTGCGTTTTGCTGCCTGCACACAATGCGGCCTACGCCGCGCTGCTGGGCGCGAAGACGCACATGGACGGATAAAATGCAGCTTGTTGCTGCCCCAGGACAGGTCCGTCAGAGTGTCGCCCAGGTAGGCATAATTGTACGTCGTGCCGTTGACCGTCTTGGAAATGCGCTTGCCGTCGGCATTGTAGCCGTAGGCGATGCTGCTGCCGGTCTTGCTCATGGACGCCAGCTGGCGGCCGTGCTGCCAGCCGTAGGTCCATGTGCCGTCGGACAGAGGGTTGCCTATGGCGTCGTAGGTGATGGACTTCCCGTTATATGCTGTCAGCAGGT
>ENA-ORTY01002023-ORTY01002023.1-human-gut-metagenome-genome-assembly--contig:-NODE-2023-length-20473-cov-2.624841_pt1 | contig 20473 bp, 18 predicted proteins | sample MGYA00241917_ERZ509198 | MGnify/ENA primary metagenome ERZ509198 (study PRJEB26280, sample SAMEA2338857) | human gut metagenome | biome: human gut; feature: human-associated habitat; material: faeces...
GGGCATGGGCTATTCCTGGCAGGTGGCCCTGGCGGCCGTCCTGGCAGAGGGACTGATCTTCATCCTTCTGTCCCTGTTCAATGTCCGGGAGGCCATCTTCAACGCCATCCCCTTCAACCTGAAAAAGGCTGTCAGCGTGGGCATCGGCCTGTTCATCGCCTTCATCGGCTTACAGAACGCGAAGATCGTCATCGGCGGCTCCACCCTGGTGGGCCTGTTCTCCCTGAAGGGCTATAACGAGACCCTGGCAGAGGGACTGACCGCCTCCATGAGCGACGCCGGGATCACCGTCCTTCTGGCCGTCATCGGCGTGATCATCACCGCTGTCCTGGTGGTGAAAAACATCAAGGGCAACATCCTCTGGGGGATCCTGATCACTTGGGGACTTGGCGTGATCTGCCAGTTTGCCGGACTTTACGTACCCAACCCGGACCTGGGCTTTTACAGCCTGCTTCCGGATTTCTCCAACGGGATCTCCATCCCCAGCCTGGCTCCGATCTTCTGTAAGTTCAGCCTGGACGGGGTGCCGCTCCTGGAATTTGCCGTAATTATCTTTGCATTCCTGTTTGTAGATATTTTTGATACGATAGGAACACTGATCGGCGTGGCCTCCAAGGCCGATATGCTGGACAAAGACGGAAAGCTCCCCCGGATCAAGGGCGCGCTCATGGCAGACGCCATCGGCACCACCGCCGGAGCCATGTTAGGTACCTCCACAGTCACCACCTTCGTAGAAAGCGCCTCCGGCGTATCCGAGGGCGGCCGCACCGGACTTACCTCCCTGACCACCGCTGTGCTGTTCCTCCTGTCCCTGCTGCTGTCCCCGGTCTTCCTGGCGATCCCGTCCTTCGCCACGGCCCCGGCCCTCATCGTCGTAGGCTTCTACATGGTGGGCGCGGTCAGCGACATCGACTTTAAGGATCCCAGTCAGGGCATCCCCGCCTTCATCTGCATCGCTGCCATGCCGTTCTTTTACAGCATCTCCGAAGGCATCTCCATGGGAGTTATCTCCTATGTGGCCGTCAACGCCGTCACCGGCAGGGCAAAAAAGATCAGCCCCATGATGTACGTCCTGGCGCTGCTCTTCATCCTGAAATACATCTTCATGTAAACCAAAAACCTCCCGGAAGCCCCAAAACCCAAAGGCACCGGAAGCACGCCAAAAGCACACAACGAAAGCCGCAGAAAGCCTCGCCACACTGGCCCCTTCTGCGGCTTCTCTCTATCCCTTTTCCTTTCCCTCCCTCACACAGCCAGCGTCTCTGCCGCCCGGAACGGGCCAGGAAAGCCGGGCATTTGCAGGGGCCCTGGCACATCCCGGCCTGCGGGAAGCTGCGTTATGGTCCGGCATGGACCTGTCTGAGCGGAGCGAGTTGTCCATGCCGGATCATGCCCTTAGCAGATTTCCGGAGGCCCTGGATGTACCCGGCCCCGAAACCAGCCCGGATTTCCTGACCCGTTCCGGGACCTGCACCCCCGCATGACCTTCACCCCACCTCAATCCTGCTTCCACCCCCGCCTCCGGTCCGGTCCTTTTTCACAACGATCTTCCTGTCGATCCGTTCCTTTAGCTCCGCCACATGGGAAATGATCCCCACCATACGGTTTCCTCCGGCCAGACCGTTTAATACCTTCACCGCCTGGTTTAAGGCCTCCTCATCCAGGGAACCAAAACCCTCGTCTACGAACATGGCATCCAGCTGGATCCCTCCGGCCCTGGCCTGGATCTCATCAGAAAGCCCCAGGGCCAGAGAAAGGGACGCCATGAACGACTCTCCGCCGGAAAGCGTCTTCACACTGCGCTGGCTTCCGTTATAATGATCGGTCACATTCAGATCCAGCCCCACCTTTCCCTGCCTGGTGTCCTGGTCCTTTTTCCGCACCAGCTCATACTGGCCGCCGGTCATGGTCATGAGCCGCACATTGGCCTTCCGGAGGATCCTGTCAAAGTACGCCATCTGCACGTACGTCTCCAGCTCGATCTTATGCTTCTGGGCCAGATTCCCATTGGCCGTATCCGAAAGGGCTTTCACCCAGATGTAGCGTCTCTCTGCCTTCACCATGGCGTCCCGGCTTTTTAAAACGGCGTCATAGATCCGGCGGTTGTTCTCATATTCCGCATACTGCCTGGTCCTTTCTTCCCGGGCTTCCTCTCTTTCCCTCTCCTTCTGTCCCAGTGCCTCTGCGGCATCTGCCTCGCTCTCCGTGACCATGGGATCCGTCTGTCCCTCCAGGGCTGTTATTGCTTCCCGGAGGCCGGCATCCTTCTGCATACATTCCAGATATGCCCGTTCTGCCTCTGCGGTCTGTTCCGATACAGCCCGTTTCTTTTCCCGGGCCTCCTCTCCCTTTCTCCGGTTTTCCTCCCTGGTAAGAGCTCCCAGAACCGCCTTTTTCTCCTCTATGGAGCCCAGAAGACCAGCCCGCTCCGCATCCATACGGGCCAGAAGGAGCATCTTATCCCCGGCCTGTTTCTGACAGTCTCCGGACAGCCGTTCCGTTTCCTCTGCCGCCTTTTCCAGCTGCTCTCTCCGCAGCAGCTTTTTCCGGTTCACCTCCAGCTCCGCCTGGATCTTTGAAAGCGCCGCATCCAGCTCCTCCAGCTCGTTTTCCATCGCTTTCCCAGATTTCAGACCGGCTTCGGTCCCCTGAAGCTCCAGCTCCTCCTGGATCTGATCCTCCAATGCCTCCAGCCGGCCCATGCCGGCAGACTCCTCCTGCTGTTTTTCTGCCAGTTCCCTCTGGACAGCCTCCAGCCGCTTCTGGAGCTCCAGGCGCTCCTCCCGAAGCCTCCGGCAACAGACGGTTTCCTCCCGGACCTTTAAAAGCGCATCCGTTTTCTCCCTGCACCGCCTGGACAGTTCCTCAAAAGCCTCCCCGTTGTCTGGAAGCCCCAGCTCCTCCAGGAAGCTCTTTCGCTGGTCACGAAGGCCCGAAAGTGCCGTTTCCGCAGCCGTCACAGTCTCCCTGGCCCTTTCCTCTGCCTTCTGGAGCTCTGGAAGCGTGGTCTCCAGCCTGGCATTCTCCTGTTCCACCCTGGATTTCTGCTCCAGGAGCTGGATCATGGCTCCCGCCTGCTCCTTCCCTGCATCCAGCGCTATCTCTGCAGCCTTGATCTCTGCGGCTGCCCGGCTCTGGAAAAACGTCCTCCATTCCCGGTCTTCGCAGGATATGGCCATGTCAAACAGCTCCCCTGCCTCTGCCCTCAGGCTCTCCTCCTCTTCCCGAAGCCGCAGGCCGCCCTGCATGGCCGCCGCGCTGGCCTCGATCATGGCCTGTCTGACCCGGTCCGCCTCCTTCTTTTTCCTGTCCAGCTCTGGCTTTTCGGGCGCTCCCGTTAAAAGCCTGGCCGGTTCCGGATGGTGGACAGAACCACAGACCGGACATTTCTCTCCCTCTGTCAGATTTCTGGCCAGAAGCCCTGCCTGGGCGTCATAAAAAAGCTGCTCCATGATCCCGAGATCCTCCTGGACTCTTCCATGAACGGCAGCCGCCTGCTCATACTCCTTCTGGGCCCGCTCCAGCTCCTGGAACATGACGTCCAGCTTTTCCATCCTTCCATAAAACTGCTTCACTGAAGCCAGCCTCTCCGTCAGCCTCAGCTCCTCCTGCTTCCAGGCTGCCAGTGAAAGTTCCGTTTCATGGAGCCTTTTTCCCATCTCCTTTAGGGCAGATTGATCCGCCTGGGCAGCCTTCCACTGCTCCCCAGCCTGCTTCCAGGAATCCTCTGCCCGGCACAGCCTTTCCTTCCCGTCCCGGATGCCCCGGTCCAGAAGATCCAGCTTCCGCCTCTGCTCTGTGCAGCGTTCTGCCTCATGGACCATGGCCTGCTCCCTGGTCTCTGCTCCCTCCATTTCCAGAAGGCTCTGCTCCAGGGCATCCTTTCTTTCCCGCTCTCCGGCCTCCTGCTCCAAAAGCCTTGAAAGCCGCTCCCGGTTCCCGGCAAGCTGCTCCCGGACCTCCTTCCACTGGGAAAATTTCCCCTCCAGTCCGTTCCTTCTGTTCTGGAGTCCTGTCTGACGTCCCAGCAGACGTTCCCGTTCTCCATCTGCTTCAGAGAGTGAACGGATCTCCCTTTTTTCAGCCAGAAGCTCCTGGTCCAGCTCCGCCTGCCTTTTCAGAAGGCGTTCCAGTCCCCCGGCTTCCTCCTCCCGTCTCCGGTCCAGACCGGCCAGACGGGACTGATCCTGTTCCAGGCCCCCATATTGCCTTTCCCATTCCGTACATTCCTGGATCATCCGGTCCAGCTCCGGCACTGCATCCCCGGAGCTTTTCGCCTCCTCCCAGGCGCCGGCCGCTGCCTGGAGTACCGGAAGGAACTGTTCTCTCTCCTTTTTCCTCTCCTCCAGCTCCTTCCTTCTTTTTCCATTCTGGCGCACTTTCTCCAGGTATGCGGCCTGCTCCCGTATCTGGCCGTCCAGCTTCTCCAGACGGGCGTCCAGATTTTTCAGACGCCCACTTCCCCGGTCTGTCAGTGCCTTTAAAAGCTCCAGCCCTGCCTCCACCTGGCCCTCAAACTTCACCTTCCTCAGTTCCGACAGCCGTTCCTCCAGGTCTGGCTCCCCCGAGCAGTCCGCCCCATCCAGAGACTGGGCAATGCTCCGGCGGATCTCCCTGTATTCCGCATCACAGGCATTTTTTTCCTCCCGGAGACGGTTCTGCAGGTCAGAAAAAAGCTCCGTATGGAACAGCTGGCGGAAAATCTTTCCCCGCTCTGCCGTATCTGCCAGAAGGAGCTTCTGAAAGTCCCCCTGGGCGATCATGGCGATCTGGGTGAACTGCCCATAATTAAAGCCCAGGATCTGCTCCACAGCCCGGGTCACCTCACCCGTCTTTGTCACAGGCTGCCTGCCGTCATAAAAATACAGCTCCGCCCTGGCCGTCTGGGTCGTAACACCCTGGCCCCGTTCCTTGGGACGCACGTATTCGGGATTCCGGCGGACCCGGTAGCGCTTTCCATGGCTTAAAAACGTCAGCTCCACAAAAGTCGGTGTCCCGGCCTTTGCATACTTACTCTGGAACATACCGGCCTCCCGGACGGCCCCGCTGGCCTCTCCGAAGAGCGCAAAGGTGATAGCGTCAAAGATCGTCGTCTTGCCTGCACCGGTATCTCCGGTGATCAGATACAGGCCGCCGTCCCCCAGCTTTGTGAAATCCACCTCTGTTTCCGCCGCGTAAGGACCAAAGGCACTGATGATCAGTTTTTCCGGCTTCATGCTCCCGCCTCCCCACTGAGTATTTTTTGTATCATATATTCTGCCAGCTCCTTCTGCTCATGGTTCATGGGCTGGTTATTCTGAAGCTCATAAAACTCTTCAAAAAGCTCCATGGGAGTCTTCTCCTTCTCATGGTCCCCAGCTTCCATCTCCCGGTCCTCCCTGGTCCTCCGGTTGTCATACTCCAGCCGCATCAGGTTCGGATAAACTGCCCGCAGCTTCTGGATCCCTTCGGGAATGTCCTCCTCGTCCGTGAGCGTGATCTGGACATAGTCCTCTGTGTTCATCTCCCTGTAAAATTCCCGGCTGGCCACCTCCATATATGTCCCCCGGAGCTTCCTCATGTCCCGCAGCGGCTTTAAAGGGATCTGGGAGATCTTTATATTTCCCTTCTCAAAAAGCTCCACCACGGTCACTGACTTCTCCTGTGATGCCTCTGAGAATGAATATTTCAGCGGCGTTCCGCAGTAGCGCACCGTCTCCCGTCCCACATGCTGGGGACCATGGATATGGCCCAGGGCCACATAGTCGAAGGAATCGAACACCGATACGCCCACCTGGTCCAGGCCGCCCACCGAAACCTCTTCCGACTCACACCGGACGGCTCCCGTCACAAACTGATGGGCCACCAGTACGTTCCGCGTTCCCGTATCCACATCCAGGTGATCCCCCGCCGTCCGGACCGCTTCCTCATACGTCCCGATCTCCTGGTCCGGAAACACATGGCGGACTGCCGCCGGCTTCAGAAAAGGAAGGAGCCATATGGTCACCGGACCGTACTGGTCCTCCATAACAATGTTCCTTCCTGTTCCGTCGTACACCGGAGATACATACACCCGGCGGCCGCTCATGATCTCTGCCCCAAAAGCGATCCGTTCCGGAGAGTCATGATTTCCGCTGATCAGAAAAACCGGGATCCCCCGGTCCGCCAGAGACGTCAGAAATCCGTCCAGCACCTGCACTGCCTCCCCGGACGGCACGGTCTTATCATAAATATCCCCGGCCAGGAGAACGCCGTCCGGCCTCTCCTGGTCCACGATCCCCAGAATCTCATCTAAAATATACCTCTGATCCTCCAGCATGGAAAACTCATACACCCGTTTTCCAATATGGAGATCCGAAAGATGCAGCAATTTCATACGCGCAAACCTCCTCAGCCGTTTTCTTTTCAATCAGGAAAGCAGGCCTTCCTCTGGTCAAAAGCAGGATCTTCCATCAGATCCTGCCCTCTCTTTCCAGATATTCCAGGAATGCCGTACATCCAGTGACCACATCCCTGTACGTTTCATCAAACGCCCCGGAATACCAGGGATCCCGGCAATCTGCCGTGGAACCTGCAAACTCAAGCAGCTTCCTGATCTTATCCCCGCTGCGGTGCCCGGTCATGCGTTCTATATTTCTGATGTTCATGGAATCCATGCCGATGAGATAATCATAATGATCATAATCCGAGGTTTTTAGCTGAACGGCCCGCTTGCCGGCGCAGCGGATCCCGTGCTTTGCCAGTTCCTCTCTTGCCGGCGGATAAACCGGATTTCCTACCCCATTCCATATTTCTTCTGTGCTGGTGGCCGCCGACGCGATCTCAAATTGATCGGCCATGCCCCGCCTGGATACCATATCCTTTAAAACGAACTCTGCCATAGGGGAGCGGCAGATGTTGCCGTGGCAAATAAATAACACTCTGACATATCGTTTCATATCCTGGTATAACCTCGTTTTTCCTTGTATTCTCTACATTTCAAAGCATTTGCCCTAATACTATATGTAGGCATAGTATAGCATATCTTCGCATATCTAGGCCAGCAAAAAAAGTAAATTCACAGGTAAATTCTCTGTCCCTATGGATTTCAGGCAAAAAAAGATTCCGGACTATGCCATCCGGAACCTCTTTCCTGCCTGTTCTTTTTCGTTGATCTCCTTCATTGCCTCCAGCCGGTCTACTTCTCTTTTGGCGTCCACCAGACCCAGATGAGTATACACATTCATCGTTACTTCAATCGAACTATGCCCCATCAGATATTGCAGCGTTTTCGGACTAATACCGCTCTTCGCCATATTCGTACAGTAGGTATGGCGGCAGATATGAGGGGTAATCTTTGGCAGCTTCCTTTTATTCTCTTTGTTGTGCTTCTCAACTGCACGCTGGAAACGCTTTTCCCACTGATACGATACCATTGCCTTTCCCCGTCTGTCCAGAAACAAAAATCCACTGTATCCGTCTATGATCTGCTCCACCTTTGGGGCTTTCCGGTTCTCAAGCACTCTCTGAAATGCTTCATAAACTTCTTCCGTCATCGGCAGGATCCTTGTCCCTGCATTAGTCTTGGTTTCTTCGATGTACTTTCCTTTATGACCTGTGGTTTGCAGCTGATGGTTGATATTGATTGTACGCTCTTTCATATCAATGTCTCTCAATGTCAGTCCGCTCAGTTCTGAAACTCGAAGTCCGGTTTTAAACAGGATAAACATCCCGTCATAGCACTCACGATACGTCTCGTCATTCTTCACAAAGTCCAGAAATCTCTTCTCCACGCTTGGCTCCACCGCATCCCGTTTACTTGAATCATTGATTAAGACATCCTTTAACTCAAAGTCAAACGGGTTCTTTCTGATGAAATCGCTCTCTGCCGCCAGTGCAAATGCCGGTCGAAGCACGCCACGAATCGAATGGATGCTGCTGTATCCTTTTCCTTTTTTCTGTAAGCCTACAATCCATTCTTTGGCATCCAGTACCCGAACCGTGTCAATCCGTTTTTGTCCAAACGGGTCTTTTTTCAGAAAGTTCACTACGGTACGGTAGCCGTTCTGGGTCGTTGGGCGCACCCCGTTTTTCGTATTCAGGTATTTTTCTACCAGCTCCAGAACGCTCAGATCTCCACCACGGTACAGAATCCCGTTCCTCTCGTTTTCCTTAAGCTCCCTGATTTTTTCCCTAAGGGAGAGATCCGTTTTCTTGCCGGACGGAACCCTGTCGTGGGGTTCCAGCTTCCAGCTGTATATATAACTCACTTTTCTGGTCAGAGGATCCTTATATGTATACATATAACGCCCGTCTGCTCTCTGCTGTTCTCCATCACGCAGAATCCGTCCTCTATTATCTTTCCGTTTTTCACTTACTGCCATTGTTCTGTCCCCTTTCGTAATCCCTTATACACAGCTTACAGCATCAATAAACTGCTCAAACTTCACTCTCTTAATCAGTACCTTTGTCCCATTATTCAGTATAAAATCCTCCTGTGGCTGCTCCTGTATAATCTGACGGAGCTTCTTTTCTCCCAGATTGAAATACTCGCTCGCCTCTCGGATCGTTAGGCTGTATTTATGCCACAGCGGCACTCTTTTCTCGTTATCCATACACATTTCCTTTCTGTCTGGGAGGGTAACGCTGACCCTCCCCGTCTGTCTATTGCCATTCTTCACAAATCTTTCTGCTATTTTTTATTCGCTTTGCTGACTTCCGTACTCATTCGGATATAAAATCTTGCCTGAAGAGGAAGCTCATAGTTGACCCAGATAAACTCCTCTCCAATGCCTTTTTTCTTTTGATTGGAACAGGATTGTACCAGATCCGCCAGTTTATAACGCTTCCATCCATACTCCAAGAGCCTGTCATACAAATCTCCGCCCTTTTTTTCACTGTCATAGTAGCCGCAGAGCATAATCTTGCACTTCGCTTCCTGCATGTACTCTAACATCTGGATATGTTCCTTCTCTCCCATTTCATTGTCATAAATCTTTTTGTTGCCTCGCAGGTTCAGAAGATAGGGTGGGTCTGCAAACACAAATGCATCCTCCTGGTCTTTTGCCTCTCGTATCAGTTCCACGCCGTCCTGACAACGAATGTCTACTCCCTGATACCGCTCGGTCACAATGGGGAGCTTCCAGTCTATCATACTGGGAAAATATCTACCTTGATAAGGCTGATAAAACTCCCCCATTCCGTTGTAGGATAATACGATCCTGAGATACTTACACATAGCCCATTCGATATCATCCTGCGCCTTTCCTTCATTCAGGATTTCTTTCGCCTTCAGAAATGTTTCCTCGTTCAGTTCCTGATGTCTCAACCGCCTTCTCAGTTCTCGGCTTTTTTCCGGATCGGACAACACCTTATGTAACATATACAGGTCTCTGCTGTACTCGCTCACAGTCTCATGCTGGCATCTCTTTTTATTGATCAGCACCGCCCCCGACCCGAAAAACGGTTCATAATAAGAAGTATACTTTGGGAATAAATGATACAGCGTATCCACCACACGAAATTTTCCACCTGTCCACGGTACTAAACTAACCTTCATCTTATGCTGCCTTCCTTTCTGTACCAGTACTGTCCTCTGCGGATTTCTGCTCCCCATAGGAAACCTCTCCAGCCAGTAAACAGATTCCTCTGACTCCTTTTGCATTTTTCTTATAATCATTCCGTCCGTCATTGCATTTTAAATATCCACGCATCTTAAACTCCTGCACGATTTGCCGATAACTCAAGAAGTCAAACTCCTGCTTGCACAATTCCTTAAACTTTCCAGTCGGTATGTTATAGTATATTTTTTCGCCACACAAAATCTTCCAGCTCTCATGCTCTTTATTATGTTCTGCCAACTCAATCAGACGGTCTTTTATCTCCTCGATGCTTAACTCCGTCTCCTGAGTCTCCTCATATTCCATAGTAACCATCCGTTCCACTGCGTTCTCCTTGATACACGCCACACCTTCCCTGTCAAATCCGTAGTCGTAGAACTCATCAAACACGCTTCCTTTGCAAATGAGCTCCTTCATACTAGAGAAAATGCCCGTATACATTCGTCCGCTTTTCACATCCTGAACGGCAAACCAGATTTTTTTGCGTCCGTTTACCTGATGCCGAATGCCATACATAAACACTCTCATTTCTGTATTCTCATAAATAAGGTTCTTATCTTTTCTATCTAATGTAGTCATCTTGTCACTCATGTTCATTTTCTCCTTTGATGTATTCTGATTTTCTGTATTGTTAAAATCAACTGCCTCTGTCTGTTTCATCCCGTAATCCCTCCATTAGTTCTTTTCTATGTTAAAGCGCAAAAGCGTTTAGCGTCTAATCATCCATATTCAGTTGTCAAGGTGCAGTTTTTTGCTGCTATCCCCTCCATTTCTGTTTGAATATTCTGTCTATTTAATGTATTTCTATGTTATTCTGCTTAAACAAGCCACTTTTACACAGACTTTTCCCACTTGAACACACCACTCCCCAAAATAAGTACTCTGCAATCGCCAAACAGGCGCACTTCTTCTAGGTTATGGGGGCGATTTCTAAGCTCTAGGGACTGTTTTGTGTCCCTCTCGCTTACAAGTATATACTAACATATTGGTAGCTTTTCTTGAATATTAAGCACTTTTCTACCAATAGTTCACGCTTAATCGGTATACATATCGGTAATCTATTAGTAGTCTTTGCTTTTTATTGGAAAGCACCATGAAAAAAAGACGTCAGGTAAACCTTGCCTAACGCCTTTTTTCCCATATTTTTTTCAAATTTTTTTATTTTTTTCTCTTATCCGGCAAGAGCAACAGCGCCTGAACAAATGTTTGCTGTCTCCTTAACTCTGTCAGATAGTTTCTCAAAGGTTCCCCGTCTACTTCCTTCAATGCCTCATAATCCCATTTGCTCATTCTCACGGTCTCTTCCCGTACCCATTGCTGCATCGAACTTTTTCCATCCCCAAACTTGAAGTAGTTCAGAACCCGATTGTATTCCCGTTCTCCCTCCCTGTCCATTCCAGCGGTATGCTCATAATCCTCTCGCAGCTGCTCTATCAGCGTTCCCTCGATTTCTTTCAGCTTCTTAAGGAATGCCCGTTCTGCTTCATCTGCATCCGCTTTTCTTTTATTTGCACGTTTTCTCGCCTGAATGGACTTACTTCCTTTTAACAGAAGATCGTACTCCTTCCCAACGAATAAACCGGACAGATAATCTTCTGATATCCAAGTCGATTTAGACAACTGATATAAGCATAGCAGCCTCCGGTACTGAATCATAAGCTTCTCTGATCCATCCCTGCACCATATCTCATTTCCGTTCTGCAGGTCTGAGACTGCAATACGAAACTTTTTTCCAATCCGGTTAAATGTCTCCTTATCCAGAACGGTACTGCTTCCACTGGTATCCACGCCATTCCTAAGGCTCTGTAAGCGTTTCTCGCTCATTTGAAGATCTCTTGCCAGCTTACTATAGTTCTCCTTCTGAATGTATTTACAAATCAACCCAAGCATCATCATATTGACGATGATCACTTCATTTTTCGATACCTCTTTTCGTGCTCTCCCGTTGCTTAACTCCAGCTTATCATTCAGTTCATAGATTGTCATACAACCACCTCCGGCTATTCGATAGTTCAATTTTAACATACACTTGTTAATTTTTCTATCTCTCTATGCCTATGATCGGAATCTGCCTGTCTCCTGTTTTTCTTACTTTTTATCTCAATCGGATTTTCTATCAGCACCCTCAAAAATGCTTATCGTCTGGCTTTGCCTGTCTACCATTTTTCACATTTTTTATCTCTAACTGTTTTCTATCAACCATACCAAACAGCATGAAAAAAGCCGGACACAGGATTGACCCTGTCCAGCCTTTTTCTTATGCTTCCCTATCTTCTGTTCTGAGGATACAGATCCACATACACCTCTTTGCAGTACTTCAACAGACGCTTTGCGATATCCATATAGAATCTATGCGTGATTGCCATATCTCCTTGCGGATAAATCACAACCTGAAGCACCACTCGGTTACTGGGACGATGGACAATGCTCAGAACATTTCCCCTCACGACCTCTGCATACACTTTACGTATCTCTTCCTCGGTTACTTTTGTATCAATCGCCATAGCCATAACCGTCCTTTCTCAAAAATTTATAAATAAAAACACCCATTCCACAATCGAAAGCTGATTTTCAGGCTTACAATGAGAAATCCAGATGTTGGACTCGGACATCTTCCAATGTCCATCCTTTCATACCAATCTGCCGCCATTTTTTCTGACTTTTTATCCCTTATCTCCTGAATCTCTGGCTGCCATGTCATTTTGATTCCATTTCCAGCTAAACAGGAAAACAAAGCCTGTCCTCCCATAGATACCTATTCTGTCAGGGAATGCCGTTTCAATGATATAACCTGTCTCTAACATTTCTGCTATTATTTCTGATATTCCGTTTTTTCCAGTTCCAATGCATACCCCCACACTGCACTCGGTTCTAATCCTTATGAATGTCAGCCGGATAAACTCCCAACCGCTCCGGTACGCTGTTCTTATATTGCAGCCTGTCAACTGGATTTCTTATTTTCTATCCGCATTTTCATTATTGCATTTCACAATCATGCTCCACTCCATTTTGAAAGCTATTGTCCACAAAATTTACAGGCAGACGATAGAGCAAGGACATCAAACAGAAACCGGACTGCTAAGCCGCTTTTCTCCATTATTCAATCCAACACAAGCTATCTATGGAACATTCATACCATTACAAATCCTCAACGCTTCTACAATTTACTCTTTGCGTCATTGGATTCAAAAGCCAACACAGAACCAATGCTACCCAGACAATATTTCAACACGCATCCATTCCATTTTGAACCATGCAGGACACAGCGTTTTTTCCTTATTTTCTTACTTCACTCCCCTTGAAATAAGAAATTTTTCAAACCTTTTTCATACAAAGGCTTTTTAGCCCCGGAAAATCTCTCGTTTTCGCCCGATTTTCTCAAAAAAAATCCCCATAACACCTTATTCAAATAATTTGTAAGATTTTTTATATTTCAATAAGATTTTTCAGACCTTGGCGGTTCCTCAAAAATCAAAACAAACCAGACCTTGATTCTCTTCCAAGCCTGACCCATTTTGATTTCACGGATTCCGATAAACGGTTCTATCTTTACTCCATGCGTTCCTTTTCACAAATGTTCTCTTTCTCCAACAGTTCCCGTTTATATTTATAAAAGGTATTCCGACTGACTCCGGCTAATTTCATGCACTCCTTATCATTCAGATTGCCGTCAAAACTGCGGGAATGCTTTTTTATCAGCTCTTTGGCTTCTACGCTCTTCTTCGTTTCAAGCTTCGCACCCTTAACCTGTCCAATCTGTTTTCCATTCAGTCTTGCCGTTTCGATTCCCTCTTTCGTTCTTTGCCGTAAATCCATAACCTCTTTTTCTGACTGCTCAAACGCAATCCGGATCTGATCCTTCGCCACTTCCAGCAGATACCGTTTCACAGCCTCCAGAAGAATATCTGCTTTCTCTCCGGTCATTTGAATGTCGGGATTCATATTTCTACGATAAACATCTGTATTGATATGCGGCTCTTTTAAGAACACAAGATTTACACCACGGTTAAACAGCTCTTCATACAGTTCAAAGCCTTCCTTCGCATTTCTGCTCATTCGGGAAACACTGTCAAACACAATCGTATCGTCAGCCTTTACACGCCGGACAATTCCCTTCAGACGCTTCCGGTCTTTATAGTTTGTACCAGTAAACACTTCCTGTATCACAACCGCCTCTGGGTATGCCCCCTTAATATTCCGGATCTGTCTCTCAATGTTCTGCCTCGGCGATGAAATACGAGCATATCCATAAATCATATGTATCAACTCCTTTTCATAAATGAAATAAAATATACCCATTTATAAAAAGAAGCCGGAAAATCAGTTCCAGCGGATTGCAGCAATGTTTCTTCCTTTTACCGACTTGCTGGCGTTTTCTCTCAAACTGATACAACTGTCGCAGATCTGGAGACCGCCTGACTTACTACTCATTTTCCCCTCTATAAAACCAACTTTCGCACCTCGAACCCCATACCATCAGAATCGCTACTTTTTCAAACTTCGTCCCGTCTCTCAACCTATCTCCCACCACATACCTATCCGTTTTTTTCTCTCTCTTTTATTTTGACAAGCCGGAAGCGCAACGCACCCTAAATTTTCCAGTACTGCCAACCTTTTAGAAATTTCCACGCTATACTCCAATTTTCACGCAGAAACCGACTTGTTTTTTAGTTCGGGATTTTATTTGTCTCCTTCTTATATTTTCCAACAACTGCTCCTATTTGTTTTACAGCCTGTCCGGTTCTCATACGCACCCATAAACCCACTCATATGCTGTCTGCATTTTCATTTTCCACGCTCCAACTCGATTTCTTAGAAGCTGCCACCAGCACACAGAAACGCTGCATCCCCCTAAACCAAAAGACAGGCGAGACTTTATGTCCCACCTGACTATCTATGCTTTATTTTCTTTTTGCTTCTGCTTCTCTCTGGCTATCCTGTCCCGTTCTCTCTGAATCAGCTTTTTTTCAAGTTCTTCCGGAACTTTCTGTCCCCTCGTAATAAACAGATATGCTTCTTCTTTATCTTTGTCATAGCCGGATTCTGTATCATCCGTCATATAAAGGTTAATCCCCAACCGCAAAGCATACTGCTTCATTTGCTCATGCCTTTCAATCTCTTTTGGGTTTCTAATCTGAGAACGGTCAACCGTCCTCTTAGGGGACAACTGAATCAACCTGTCTATTTCCTTTAAATGCACATCTATTCCCTTTAATTCTTTGACATTCATCATTTTTTAGGTGCCCCTTTCTTATATATTATATGATATTCACTGGCTATTTTCAGCATATCATTGATTGCTCTAGTTCCATTATTTATTATGCCCTTTTCCAGATATTCATTCGCCAATCTGGCATAATCGCCTATGAACCGTTCACATTCCGATTTATAAGTTCTTTCTATCACATAAACAGAACCATCATGCCCCACAGCTGTCATACTCCTCAATGATGGAGTATCCTTAAATGTTTTAATGTCTGTTGCAGAAAAAGTACCCGTACTCGGGTGGTTATGCATGTATATCAGCGTCCGGTCAGGCGCTGATTTTATAAACAAATTTGCTTCTCTATCCTGAGAAAAGTCAACTGCTCTTTCCTGCGTTCCCTCAATGAGGATAGCCTCTTTCGTTATGATACTAAACACAATAGCACATTCCATATCATTCCGTCTGTATCGCTCACAAAGCTCTCTGGCATTTTGTAAAAGCACTTTATGATATTCCTGTATGATCGCATTTTCGCTATCTGTTAAACCAAACAACTGAGTTCTTGGTACCTTAGAGATTGCTATATCTGTAATCTTAATTGGTCTGTTCCTTACTTTTGACTGCTCTACTATTGTATTTTCCATGCTTCACTCCCTCTATATAATGATTATAACGCACCCATTATGAAAATACCATAGATTTTCTGTGAGCTTTCAGAGCCAGAGGGAAGCCTTTCAGCCACCCTCTTATGCTCAACACCCTCTTATGCTTAGTTCAAATCCATAACTGTTGCTATCACGAATAAACTCCTGCCCTAAACGATATGAACCATCTTTACCAGTTATAACTTCTGAGCCTCTATAAAATTCTCCATTGTTATCATCTTTATTGATGCCTTCCTGTCCAACCATAACGACCTCATAATTGCTTAAGACATTCTTTGTGTCGTTCTTGAATGCATTTACTGCATCCACTACTTCCTGTTTGGTCTTTACATTCGTAGCATCTGCTAAAGCATTTTTATCCATGACATAACTGTTAAACACTCTGTATCCTATCCAACTCTGTGAAGCTTTCACACCATTTCCAGCCGTTCTAAGATCATATATTGCTCCAGCAGGAAGTAAACTGTTCTTATTCTCAACACCAGCAGCATCTAATAAGTTATGAGCTTTAGCATGGGTACTCCACTGACTTGAAGTTAACTCCAGTGTTGTCGCACCCTTCGGTCTGAAAATTGAAGTATCAATACGCTGTAATGAGAATAATGTGCTAAGGTTCTCTGCTGTTAAATAAGCATCCTGTTCAGAACCGTCTAATTCACTGATAAACTTCATCTTGTAATAAGGATAGAATGTAAAGGTCTGCTCTTTAATATGATTCTTGAAGCCTTTGAAATTTAACGTGCTTAACTTCCAGATGTTCTGCTGAGCTGTATCAGTTAAAGCTCTATCTCCTTTGTTTTCTTTGCCCCATAAACCATAGATTGTTGTGTTTCCAGATTTACTGTAAGTACCATTTAAGCTGCTTGCATTATTTCCATCATCTGTATGATTATCTGTATCAGTATAGCCATGGTCTGACTCGAACGTAGCTGTTGGAGTATTGACGTCTACAAACTCAAAATTTGTATTGAATGTCTCAGTCCAAGATTTTCTGCTCGGAACATCCTTTAAGCTATCTTTTCTTGTGTTTGCTGGTATATAACCCTCACTTGTTATACCCATATCATTTAATGCTGCTTTATTTGAGTTCTTGCTAGGGTACAAAGTAACTTTGTCTGATATGGAGCGTTGAAGTATCATTGTCATATTAGGAGTTCCTTTTCCACTTCCACCAGACTCACTTAATCCTCCACCTGTCCAATGCTTCGGCTCTAACTGAATCCACCTGTAAACAAATTGTGTATTATAGTTTGGATGGTTTTCTATGCCAAAACTCCAATCCTCTGAGCCTGTGTAATCATAGGAAGCTCCACATCTATGCCCATCACAGTCCTCGTCATCTTCTCCAGAGCATCCACCACAATACCAAATTTCCGGACAGCTTGCATCGGAACTAACTGAACTCCAGTTCTGCACGCCCTCTACTAAACTTCCTGTAACATCGGATAACGTAAACTGATGTGAAATCTCGTTTTCATGTAAGACTAAACCAGTTGCCTGTGGATCTCCTTCCACCTGTTCTTCATATTTGATGTATATGGTCTTATCCGTATCTGCTACTTGGATTTGAGGGTTCCTTCCTCCAGTTCCTTGAGGTACTTCATCCCAAGATGTGATGTCCTTTCTCGTTTCAGATGTATTAACATTTTCTACATAAGTGAATCCCGGCTTCGGAGAGTTACCATCAATAGTATTGTTCTCTACCTTCACATTATGCTCTACTTCAATTACAAGAGACTGATTCGGTGTCTCGTAAACTCTTACTATGTCGACCTTCTTTTTCGGAAGCACCTTCAGCACCAGCTTAACATAAATGCTCTTATCAGGATCGTTCGGCTTTATCGTTACGATTGCTGGCTTTGTATCTGACTGAGTACCCTTATTTCTACTCCAGTAATCCTCAAAAGTCGTTGATGTATCCCCATCCTCAGGTGCTTCTGTAGATAATGATGTACCCCACTTTTCTACATACCAGTAATAATCTGACTCCAAGTCTCCCTCATTCAGTACATTTACAACATGAGGAGTATTCTTTCTTGTAACTACGTCAAATACTTCTTGCTTTCCTCCCTCACGCTCTATCACATACCACTTTGTTATCTGAAACTTCTTGCTGTCCTTACCATAACTTGACTCCGGCGGATATTTTGTAGGATCACTCGCATCCGGAGCTGGTCCCGGAAAAGCATTTGGATATGTCTCACTATCCCAAGTGTCAATTCCACTTTTGAACTGCCCTGGCCAGTAAACATTCACGCCATATCCTACCTTCTGCTGAACTCCACTTCCATTGTCTTTCCAAGTATTCCAGTCAGCCAATGTATCAAAAGATACATATTTTCCTAACTGATTAGCATCCGGTACAGTCAACATATAATGCTCGTTAAACTTAAACCCATTTACAACATTATTATTTTCATCAGTGCTTGTCGTTACATGTAAAGCACTCCACAACATATTGATTGCTTTCCAGTTGAAAAATCCAAATGTACTTCTCGAAGTTACAGAGCCTCCAACTTTATCATGTAACGCTTAGCTTTCCATCTGTACCCATAATAGCAACGCCATCTTTATTACGTACACACCAATCAGTAAACTCAGTACCTAAAGAAAAATAAGCATTGTCATGATATTCTGCCCAAGGCTGAATGTCTCCACCCAAATACTCAGCAACCTGATCATAATATACAGGATACACACTATTTTTTGTTGTATAACTCTGAGTTTTAACTGCTGAATACATATTATCTCCAGTTAGAGGAGTTAAGTATGCACTATCTCCAGATGTATAATGCTCAAATGTCCCCTTATCAACATAGATGATGTCTACAACTCTTGTCTTTCCATCTGGTGTAACGCTGATTACCTCTTGCGGATTGTCCGCATTTACTAAACTCAAACGAATACCTATACGACCTAAACGCTCAGGCGATACATTAACGCCAAAGTCTCCACCACTGGACGTTACTACTCCGCCATGATCGGAACCAGAAGCGTTACCAGACGTACCATCTGCATATGATGTAATAGCAGGTGATAACGCTAATGCAACCGATAAACCAGCAGAAGTGATTCTTTTTAATGCTTGTTTAATTTTCATGCAAAAACCTCCTTTATTTCACGTACCATTAAATAAACTCCTATTGCAAATAGTCCTACAATAACTACAGGAACAAGCAATGTTAAAAACACGATATGACCATATACCCCTAATGTATCTTTAACATCTTCTTTTAGAGAGTATGCTCCTTTTTCAGTATGCTCGTCACTGCTTAACACTTGACAAAACCACATACCCACATAGCTTAAAACTTGAAAACAAAAGATCTCATTGATATCTCCATGTCCTTGCAGTATAATTACAAAGTATCCAAAAGTTACTAGCAAATTTAATACAAAAGGACAAAAATATGAATAATTCCTTTTGTTAATTAAAGTCTTAAACAAAATAAACGCTATGATATTTAATACTATGATAAACATTATTTGTTGCATTATCCACCACCTACCCCTCCTCTTATTTTTAATGTATTTTTATTATATTGTTGGTCTTACATGGATTCACGAGATGGGACATGTATTTGTAGTATGGATTTACTCTAAACTACATAAGCTAAAATTTCCTACCCATGTTGTTATAAACATATACTCCTGCAAAGAAAGTAACGGAAAAACATACTCAGATGCCTATGAAAAGATGGAAGGTCACAAATTAACTATTCAAATAAACTCTCTCGCTGGTATAGTTACTGAGTTTGTTTGCACATCACTTATTGTTTATGCCATATTGAAATTAGATTTTCCACAATGCTATACTCTTTCATTTGTTGCTCCTCTATTATCATCTCTGCTATCAGCATATAGGGAGCATATTAAACCAAACAATGATCTTTATATATTCAGGCATCCAGAACAATTCAAGTATGACCCCAATTTCAAAAAATAGCTTTTATACGACGCAAGGGTGTTAGTCCTATAAACTAACACCCTCATTGTCTATATAATTATAACTGCTTCAAGAACATCTCTAGGAAGCTCCATTTCTGTTTTTAATGTAATCTAATGTCAGAACCTGTACCACCTTTGTCTAAAAGATTTGTTTCTCCATTATTGCTCTCAAATAAGCTGCTTCCACTAGTATTACTTGTCTGATTCTGTGCTGCTGGATCTGGATTTGATGTTACTACACCATCTGATACATGCTGACTGCCAGAGATGTCTTTTACATTGTCTACATTCACACCAGCATCCCTTAAAGCATTTACAGTAGCCTCAGTTAAGGCTCCTTCATCAGATTCGTTTGTACTAGCAGAAATAGTGACACCCTGATAAACTTCCCCGTTCTTTACTAGATGACCGTAGTGCCCGTCATGAATTTCAGACAGCAAATAATACTTATTGTAAGACTTATAAACACCAGACTGCATTGTACAAGAGCTATCCATGTAATACCAGTTTTTATCTACTTCGTCTTGAATCCATCCAGAAGCATAACCTCCAGCATCTAATTTGTATTTCCAACTTCCATCTGCTTGCGTCTCCCAACGAGTAGAGTAGGAAAGCTGGTTCTGCTCTGCTGCTTGAGCTGTAATAGTTGTCATCTCGTTTAAGTACTGCCCTAATGGATTATTCTGAGCTATAGGAGCCATTGTCATCATCAATAATGCCCCTGTCGTAATAATGATTACTTTCTTAAGTCTGTTCTTCATAATTTATTGTCTCCAAATTGTTATATGTAGATATATAAGTAAGCACCCTTATGAGGGGTCTGCTCTGCTGTCTTATGAGTGCTTCTTCTGTAGTTCTTGATATAATCATACGTCACACAGCATACAAACATAGTTGATGATACAAGTAAACTAATACCTGTTGTGAAGAATAAGCTAATGCTGTCTGCATAAAGTACAGTTGCTACAAAAGCTAAGCCAAATACAAGGTTTAATGTTACTATAATTTTTTAATTTTTAGCTATGCCTCCTTTCTTTTTAAGCATCAGCCGCTTCAACAATCCGAAGGAACTGCAG
>ENA-ORTY01002028-ORTY01002028.1-human-gut-metagenome-genome-assembly--contig:-NODE-2028-length-20440-cov-7.753348_pt1 | contig 20440 bp, 15 predicted proteins | sample MGYA00241917_ERZ509198 | MGnify/ENA primary metagenome ERZ509198 (study PRJEB26280, sample SAMEA2338857) | human gut metagenome | biome: human gut; feature: human-associated habitat; material: faeces...
GTGCGGCGGACAGGCCTGCGCCTCCGCCGCCCGCCACGGCGACGTCGCAGCTCAGATCCCAGGCTGCGGGCGGGGCACAAAAGAGCTTCGAGGATGCCAGTCCGAGGCCGAGCCCGATCAGGTCGCGCCGTCTCATGACTCGACCTCCCTGCGGCCGTAGGTGTCGAGATCCCGTAAAAAGTCGGACAGCTCCACCGCGTTTTCAACCTCAAGCTTGCGATAGATAGACTCCTTGTGGGAGCGGACCGTACGTTCGGCGACGCAGAGCGCTTCCGCCACCACTGCGTTGCCGAGTCCCTTCGCGACCATCACGGCAACCTGCCGCTCGGCCGGCGTGAGCGTCTCCCAAAGCTTTTCGAGCGAATCGCCGTAGCGCTTGCCGCGACGGTCCTCAATGCTCTTGGCCACGGCCTCCCGGATCAGCGCGAGCAGCTTTTCGGGCTTGGGAGGTTTGACGAGAAAGTTCATGGCGCCGGCCCTCACCGCCTCGGCCGCCATCTCGATGTCGCCGTGAGCCGAAAGGAATATGACGGGCAGATCGATCTTCCTGCGCTTCAACTCCGCCTGCAGTTCTATCCCGCTCATGCCGGGCATGCGCACATCGAGCACCAGCACGCCGGGAACGTCCGGATCGTCCTCATCGAGAAAGGGCTGAGCGCTCGAATAGCGGCGCACGGTCATGTCGGCCATCTCCAGAAAGACGGTCAGTGCATCAAGAACTGTGTAATCGTCGTCCACAAGCCGGACGATCGGTGAAATGCTGTTTGTCATCATTGCTTATCCTGCGGACCATTGTCCGATTCGGGCTTCTCGTCGAGTACGTCGAGCGTCAGCGACACCGATAAGCCGCCGCCCGGGCGGCGTTCGAAATCAATGTGGCCGCCCGACTTCTCCGCGAGCGCCACGGCAATGGAAAGGCCGAAGCCCAGTCCGTCCGCCTTCGAGCTTCGCCCGAGCTTGCCGAGCCGCTCGAAGACCTCGTTCGAAATGAGAGGACCGTTGTCAGCGACCGTGAGGAAGGCATGGCCGCCATCCTCGGATATTCTCACGACGACCGCCGGATTCGAGACCTTGCGGACGGCTTCAAGCGCATTCTTGATGAAGTTCAGCGCGATGAACTGCAGCTCGAACGGATCGGCCAGCACGACCGGATCCGCCTCCCAGCGAACGACCGCCGGCGCGCCGCTCCGAAGCGTCTTCATCGCCTCCTCGACCACCGAGGCAAGCCTCACGGGCACGCGCTTCGATTCGGCCTTCTTGGCATATCCTCGAACATGCTCCACAATGTCGGACGAGCGCTGAAGCTCCGACTCCAGCCGGTCAATCAGGCCGGCCGCCTTCGGCGTCAGGCTCCCCTCCTTTACGAGCAGGAGCTTGAGCGCGCCTGCGTATAGCGAAATGCTCATCAGCGGTTGCTTGATCTCATGAGCGAGCATGCTCGAGAGCTGGCTCACGATGTTGGAGCGCTCGAGCTGAAGAAGCTGGTTGCGGGATTCCTGAGCAACCTTGTGAAAGTGTTCGGTTTCGGCCAGGGATTCGGCCAACTGGGCCGTGCGCTTTCTCACGAGAAGATTGATCGTCACCACATGAAAGATCACGGCAAGAAGCAGACCCGCCAGCAGAAGGATCTCCGTTCGATACTCGAGCCATACGCGCTCGAGCGTCCAAGGCTGCGGCTCATAAGGACCCATCTCGAGCTTCTTCAGTAGACCGTATGTGGGCAGGAAGTCATTGGCGATCGTCCACTTGAAGTCCAATCCTTGGTGCGGCATGCTCAAAAGCGCCACCGTCACCGCTCGGGTCACTTCGGCATCGACGTTCGGGAAGGACGAGAAGACGACGTCCGGATACAGCTCCGTGCTTCGCACGCAGGACATGCCGTCCGCCTTCGCATCCACCACGCGAAACTCACCGGGTCTGATCTGGCCCGCGGCCAACAGCTGCTCATACTCGCAGGTTGAAAGGATCCCGATGTCCGCGAGTCCCATTCGCACCGTCATGGCCACATCGGGAATGCCGTAATCCGTCACCACCAGATCCCGGAAGAAGTCGTCCGGCCTGCCGAAACGGTCCGCAATCTCGCCTTTGGCGATCAGCCAGCCGTCAAAGCTCTTGCGCGACTGAATGGCCGCGCGAAGCCCGCGGGCATCCGCCAGCGTCCGGACGGGCGAGTCCATCGGAACGATGAAGGCGGATGCAACCGTATGGGCGACATCGTTCGACATGTCGGGCTTCTTCGTCGCCACCTGGTGCGCGCCCGTCTTCTCGATGAGCGACACGAAGGTTGAGGCCGACGTCACGAGAAAGGCCGGCCTTGTCCTGGCAATGTCGTCGTTGAGATGCCGAAAGTCGATCTCGACGATTCGAAAGGCATACTGCGGCAGCGCTTCGATCAGATTATCGAGCGTCGGCGCATACGTATGAATGTAGAAGTCCGGCGAAAAGGTGTCGACAAGCCCGATCGTCACCTCCTGACGAGCATCGGCAGCCTCAACCGAGGCGGCGCAGGATCCCGCCAGCAGGCCGAAGAGACCTGCAGCCAAAAGCGAACGGCGAAGAAAGGATGCGACCGGCATGGCAAATTACGGACAAAACGTATGAACGGGAGCAAAAAACGTTCCTGTCCTGAAATCATAACGCTTGAACGATGCCGGCGAGCGCTTTTTCAAGAATGTCCGGAAGTCAACTGCCGCAGCAGGTGTTGAACAATCTCGGTGCACGTCGATTCGAATTTTTCATTGATCGCTATTCGAAGTTCGCGCTTTGCCCAATCCTGCTCAATTGCAACAGCCTTGAGTTCTCCTTCAGGCACGGCTTGCGCGAAGGCCTCGTTGCTCACTACGGCAATGCCGGTGCCGCTCTTGACCAATGAGAGCAGAATCTGCTGATTGTCGACTTGAAGCCTCAGTTCCAGAGGATGCCCTAGCGCCTTTGCATGTTCGATGATGAATCTCTGCATGGCGCTGTTTTCTGTTAACCCAAGGAAGTCGTATTTGAGGCAGTCCTTGAAGTCGATGCTGTTATGTTTGGCAAGAGGATGATCCTTTCGACACGCAATGACGAGCCTGTCGTTTCGGTACGGAAGAAACGCAAGGCCGCTATATTTTCCGGGATAGGCGGAGATGCCGATATCCGCCTTGCCGAGAGCGACAAGTTCAACAACTTCGGAAGAGGATCTCTGCTCAAGGCTGATGCGGGCTTCGGGCACTTTTGCAAGGAAGGCGGCAATCTCCTTCGGCAGGAAATCAATGCTTGCGCCGTAGTTCGCCGCGATGCGGATGAAGCCGGCCTTTCCTGACTGATAGGGCTGCAGAGACTGCTGCATTTCTCCCATCAGAGAAATCGCTCTTTTTGCGTAGCGGTCGACAATTTCGCCCGCCTTGGTCAGTTCGACGCCTCGAGCCTGACGGTTGAGCAGCGGCAGGCCAAGCGCATCCTCCAGATTCTTGATGCGTACAGAAGCCGAGGACGGAGCCAGATGAATCTTGGCGGCGCCCTTCGTCAGATTGTGTTCATCCGCCACGGCAGAGAAAACCATCAGATCGGTGAAGCCGAAGTGAAGCATATCGTTCGTATTTTCCTAACGCTTAGTTAACAAAAGCCCAATTCAAACCATTGTACGCAGACGTTATCATTCGTGCTTGTGACTTGGCCAAGTCCAAAAACAATTTGAAACTCAGACTAATAAGGAGGAATGTCATGCTGTTTCAGAGAAAAATGCTGACTATGGCTGTGGCAGGCACGCTTGCCGCGTGTGTCGGCCTGAATGTCCATGCGGCGGACAATTCGTTTCCCTCGAACGTTGTTTCAACCTATTCTCAGGGCAGCCATGCCGATTATCTTGCCGGACAGCACGGAAAGCTCGGGTTTGACTGCACCTCGTGCCATCCGATCGCCAAGGTGAGCGACGGAGAGGCGGAAATCAATGCCAACTGCACGAAGTGTCATGGTGATCTGACCGCAGTAGCCGCCAAAACTGAAAAGGCCGGAGAACCCAATCCGCACAAGAGTCACCTTGGCACGATTCAGTGCACCGCATGTCATTCGGGACACGAAGCCAGCGTTTCCTACTGCACGAACTGCCACGACTTTCCGGCAATGAAGAAGAACTTCAACAAGACGGCCGTTAATCCGTCGCAGGTCGAGGATATCAAAAAATATGCCGACGCCATGCCCGCATACACTGAGGACACCGATCTTCTCATCGTAGGTTCCGGTGCAGCGGGTTTCGTCGCGGCCATGACCGCTCAGGAAGCCGGCGTCAAGAACATTGTGATGCTCGAAAAAATGGCCGTCCCGGGCGGTAACAGCCAGCTTGCGGCCGGCGGCATGAATGCCGCAGGCACTGAATTCCAAAAGGCTCAGGGCATTACGGACACGCCCGAGATGATGTTTGCCGACACGATGAAGGGCGGCAAGCAGGCAAGCAATCCCGAACTCGCCAAGATCCTTGCTGACGAATCGAACGCATCCATTGAATGGCTGAAGGCCCGCGGTGCGGTTCTTTCTCACGTGGGCCGCGGCGGCGGCGCGTCTGCAGCTCGAATGCATGGCCCTGCCGGCGGCACCTTTGTTGGACCGTACCTGTCAAACTTCTTCCGTGATCAAGCAAAGTCCCGAAACATCGATCTTCGCCTTAATTCGAAGATGGTTAAGCTCTTTACCGACGACAAGGGGAACGTCACAGGCGTGCTTGTCAAGGGCAAGCATTCCGGCCTCTATCGCATCAATGCCAAGGCCGTGGTTCTTGCCACGGGCGGGATCGGCGCCAATATGAATCTTGTTCAGAGCCTTCGTCCCGAGATCAGTTCCGATGTCAAGACGTCGAATCAGCCCGGCAGTCAGGGCGACGGCATGATTCTGGCTCAGTCCGTGGGTGCCGACATTGTCGACGCGAAGGAAATTCAGCTCAATCCCACGCTGCTAGTCGGTTCTCCCGTCATCATTTCGGAAACTGTTCGAGGCGCCGGTGCCGTCTTCGTCAACCGCGAAGGCAAGCGCTTCATCAGTGAGCTGACCACGCGCGACGTAACGAGTGCGGCCGTCAGCAAGCAGACCGGCGGCACGGCCTTCGAAATCTTCGACCAGAAGGTCCGTGACAAGGTCAAGCAGACAGGGGCGGCGTTCGAACTCGGACTTGCCAAAGAAGGCAATACGCTCGCCGAGCTTGCAAAGACTGCCGGCATTGATCCTGCAAACCTTGAGACAACCATCAAGCAGTACAACGAGTACGCACAGGCCGGAAAAGATCCCGACTTCAATCGTCCGGGCATCTCCGTCAAGGTGGACACTCCCAAGTACTATGCCATCGAAATCACGCCGGCCATTCACTACTACATGGGCGGACTGAAGATCAACGGCCGCACGGAAGTCATCAATACCAAGGGTAATGTCATTGGCGGCCTATATGCGGCGGGTGAGGTCACTGGCGGGGTCCATGGCAAAAACCGACTCGGCGGCAATTCGATTTCAGAAACGATCACTTTCGGCAGAATTGCCGGCAAGGAAGCTGCAGAGAAGATTCTGAAATAATCCTGTCGGTTCACAGCACCTATTCTTCTCGTTGAACGGTTCTGAGCAAGTCCGTCCTGTTGCAACATGCAGGGCGGGCTTTTGCGCTTAGCGGAAACGGACCTAACACTCAACAGAATGTTTCACCTCACAAGGGGGCAATTGTAGTGTTGAAAGAGGGGTCAACTCAGGAATCACTTGACAGAATTGGACAAGTATCTGGAAAAACGGGGGTTGAAGTTCTGTAGGTATGCCCTGAACTTCGCGCGGAAATTACACTCAAGCCCTATGGGGCCCGAGAAACGTCATGATCTCGCGGTAGCTTTTCCCGCTCTTTTTCATCGCGCTGAGGATTTCCTGCCCCATTGCAAGTTCACGCTCGTGCTGCAACTGCAGCAATTCCCGGCAGAGTCTTTCATAGCGCTCCTTCGCGGCGGCAGCCTTCTTCTGGAGGTCGCTGATTTTGGCATCAATCGATGCAATCGATTTCCGTCTCGGCATTTCCGCCGCTTCCTTCCGCATCTTCGTCCAAAACCTTTTCGTCCTTCGTCTGAGCAAGCTTTGCGGCTATGCTTCGCGCGCCTGCTGTTACGGCCTCAGCACTCAGGCCAAACGATTGAAAGATCATCTTCTGGTTCTTCGTCAAGGCGAAGTCCAAGAGGTATTGCGAATCGACCCTCCTGGTCATTTCAATTTTCTCCAACTCGCGAATTGCGCCGGGAACCGTCATCGTATTGCGGCGCGTCTTCAGCCGCAGCATCTGCTCCTTGAGCAGGTTGTAGAAGCGGTTGCGCACGATGAGCGCCACAAACTCAATGAAAATCTTGGCATGCATCGAGCTGCTCGGTCTGAAGGAAGCCTGGATTTTTATGGGATTGTGACGTCTGTTCGGATGCCTCAATGCCGGCACATGGTCGTAAAGATGCCCTGATCGTTAAGGGGTCGGCGTTCCGCCCATACAACTGGAACTTATCCAAGCGCCCGAACTCCGCGATAAGGAAGCTCGGGCCTTTCTTTGTGCGTTGCCGCTGGTCCCTGCCAAAAGGGATAGTCGCCCGAGGCGTTCGCGTTTCAGGCGGTCTGTCAATTGGGGAGCTGTCGCCGTTGGGGCGGCGGACCTGAGGGCTTGGGCGCGAGTACGGAAAGGACGTGTCTAAAATCTGTTCAGATGATTGTCGGTGCCCAACGGCCACCCCTGCTCATCGCTGCTCTGGGAGGTTCCTTTCTGAAGCTGCTTGCTTTTCCAGAGGAACCGAATGAAGTTCACGTTGGAGTGTTCGTCTGGAAGTGAACCTCCTACTCTCGACGGGCATCGCTCCGGGATTCGCGCACGATGACGCGATGGGGGACCGGTCCAGTGCCGCTCTTCCCAAATCCGATCAGCCAGAAGAGTGTACGAGAGCCGGAAACGCCTCTTGAACAGTTGTTTAGATGTTGTATTTATGACACACATCTTTTGTAAGGACTTCCCGGCAGTTTGCCTGCCATCAATTTTTTGGCTCGAAATTCAGTCCTGGCCGTCTTCTCAAAAAAACATCCTTTCAGGACTAGATAACCTGTTTTGCCTTCTCTTTCAGGCGCTTGCCGAGACTGCATTAGGGTATCTACGGTGACATAAAAAAGAGGCGCCGGATCGATAAAATCTGCACATGTTCCCGAACATAGACCCTAATCGGGAACCCAAATCCATTAGGAGAAACAAAAATGTTCAAGATTCGTCTGCTCGCGGTAGCTGCCGCGTCTGCACTTGCCGCTTCTGCGATGGCGGCCGACGTTCAGGTTTACGGCCTCGTCGACTACGGCTTCCAGTATGAAAACGTTGATCAGGGCTCCGAAAAGTTCGAAAGTCACTCCTTTTCCATGAAGTCTGGCATTAACTCTGGCTCCCGCTTCGGCCTCAAGGGTGGTGAAGATCTCGGCGACGGCGTCAAGGTCGGCTTCGTTCTCGAAAGCGGCTTTACTGCCGACGACGGCGCGCTCGACAACGGCGGCCGTCTCTTCGGTCGTGAAGCCAATCTTTTCGTTACGTCCGATTACGGTACTCTTTCCTTCGGTCGCGTCGGTACGCTGATGAGCGCCAACGGCACCTACGGCCTGATGAACCGCTTCAGCGTCTTCTCCGGCGGTTGGGGTTCCCATATCGGCGGCAAGAACTTCCATGTCTCCGACTGGGGCCGTCTCGACAACACGGTGACCTACGCCTCTCCCGAACTCGCTGGTCTCAAGTTCTACGCCCAGTACTCCTTCCAGCCTGACACGAAGGAATCCCACGGTGGGAATGTTAAGGCCCAGGAAGGCAAGTCCACCGCCGACCGCCAGATTTCGATCGCCCTGACCTACGGCATCGGCAACCTCGAGCTCATCGGCATTGCACAGACCAACAAGTGGTCCAACCTGCCGCGCGGCACGGGCACGGCCATCGACTGGCGCGAAAAGAAGGACGGCTACAACTTCCTCGTCGGTGCAACGTATGACTTCGGCGTCGCCAAGGTCTACGCTACCGGTGAATACGACCATCACATGCGCATCAAGGCCTCGGACAATACCACGCTCAAGGGCCTCGGTGGTTCCTTCTCCGACTTCAACATGGCCACGGGTTATGTTGACGGCCATGCCGTGACGCTCGGTACCGACGTTCCTGCCTTCGGCGGTACGTTCAAGGCCGATCTTGGCTATCGCTATGCCGAATGCGTGGTCAACGGCAAGAACGACTACACCGAAACCTCGCTGGCTGTCGGTTATGTCTACGACCTCTCCAAGCGTACCAGCGTCTATGCAGGCGGCGCCTATACCGAAGCTGAACTTGGCAAGATCCATTCCCGTGCCGATACGGACGATCTCAAGGCCTACGAAGTTGTGGCCGGCATGGTTCACCGCTTCTAACGAGAATCTGGGATGAGGCGGTAGAAAAAAAAGCTTCGTCCGGATATCCCAAAGATCAAAGGGGGGGGGGGCAAAGTTCAGGAGAACCTGACTTTTGCAACACCCCCTTTTGTGGTTATCGACTACACGTTGAGCCGATCTCGTGTGTGGAATTCTCAATTAGGTTAAGCGTAAATAAACGCATGCCTCTGGTTAGTCTCAACCAGAGGCATGCTATGCGAGTCAGTTAAGAACGAGTTACTTGACGGCTTTCCAGCCTTACGCTTGACTATCGAAGGGATGGATCTCAAGCTTGGGAAGTCCCTTCACGATCTTCATCGTTTCAAGACTAACCGTCAGGACCTTGAGGAAGAGCGACAGCGGATATCGGGGATCTCCCTTCTCTGCGGCGAAGTCGTTGAAGTCGTTGACAATGCCGCTGTCCTTGTCCACTTTCACGCAGGCACGCTCAACAATCCAGTCAAGAGCGGAACGCTTGTTAACCACGTACTCCTGAGCCTCAAGCGGGATGCCCTCGATCGTGATGAAGTCGTTGTAGACGAGCTTCGTCTTGTCCTTGGCGGCATTGCCCGTCTTGCCCGGAATCTTGCCGTACTTCATCTGCGTGACGTAGTAGGACCAGCCTTCACACTTGTCGATGCTGACCTTGACCGCCTTGTACTCTTCGACCTGCTCGAAGTTCACGTGCAGCTCAGCCAGCTTGCGGCCCGCCTCCTCGAACTTCTTGAACGCCGCGTAAGTGGCCACGCGCGGGATGCGCGGAAGCTCCTTCATGAGGTTGTTTGCATAGCGGGTGCGGTATTCCTCCGAATGCAGGATGCCGTAGATGTAGTAGAAGATCGCATCCGCCGTGATGTCTTCACCAGGGTAACCATCTTGGAAGTGCTTCAGGGCTTCAGGCGTAATCGCATCCTTGCGCTTATAACCAGCGACTTCATTCTCCGAAGAAGTGTCCTCGAAGAGGGAAGCGCTCTCGGTGGCCTTGGCGCTGGCTTGCTGTTCGTAGAGGTAGCGTGGGAAGCACTGAGTCTTTTCTACGAAATCAAGACACGGAATCTTATCAACCATCAAGCAACAAAAGGATTTAGCCCCAACCCCTGTCACGCAAATAACGTAATTACATTCACTTGGTGTGGAGTTAATAATAATCGAATTCCACCGGCCGGGACGCTCAATGATTCCATTTCGTTCGTAATACAAGTTCTGAACAAAATAGAGCCTGTACATCGACTTGGTCAATTTAGTCTTAGAAAAAGAGGCAATCTCTTCCTTCTTTTCCAATTTCCGCTTTAACCCGGCACTCCATGAAATATCGTTGTTAACAATACTAGTCGCGTATTGCAAATCTCCTGTATTTTTGAAAAAAGTTAGAGACGTCGCATACGAATCAAATGTCCTATTAACATTACTCTCAATGGACTTGATTGATGATCCATAAACCCAGGAATCTCGATTTGTAGAAACGCCAATTGCGCAATCTTTAAAAACACTCGACGAAATAGGAATAAATCGCTCAAAAGAATCATCTCTCTGACTCAGCCAGTCCCCATGTGCATCCGGAACGATCGTTCGGAACTGAATTCCGTAGATGCTCTTGGCATCCGCCGTCTGCTTGAGCTTTTCCTCACGCGTCAGATAGTCGTCTACTGCGGCGAAGTGAATCTTGCACTTGCCCTTATGCTCAGGGTTCTTGACGAGAATCACAATGGCGACGGGGGCGCGGCTGCCTTGTCCAAAGACCTTGCCGCCTTCCTTTCGAGACTGCTCACCGACGGTGCGCTGATTCCCCTTCAGATGCCAGATGTAGATCGAGCTGAATTCTTCGGCCATGCACTTGCGCATGCCGTCTGCAGAGTTGGATTCAAGCCACCCTGCATTCGTCACGAATCCGATGACACCCTTCTCGCCAATGCGGTCGGAAGCCCAACGTACGAGTCATAGAGTTTTCCCTTGAGAGTGGAATTCGTTTGGGCAACGTACGTCTCGGCCAATCGAGCATCCAGTACCTCATAATGTTCGTTCTGGTTGTCATCATTTTGACTTTCCTGACCAACCGAGTACGGCGGGTTGCCGATAATCACGCGAATGTCCGACTCAAGAACGGTCTTGAGACGCTGGTTGTTCTCTGCCAAAGAGGTCTTGAAAAGATCCGCCTTCGTGTGATCCGCAAACGTGTCCGTCCAGATGAGAACCTTGTTCGGCTCATACTTCGACGGGTCGTCAATCGGGCAACGCTCGTAGAAAACTGACTCAAGATTCATGGACGCGACGTAGTACGCCAAAGGCATAATCTCGCTGGCGTGAAGCTCGTTCTCGAACTTCGCCTTGAGTTTGTCTTGCGGGATGAGTCCGGATTCGATTAGGCGAGCCATGAAGGTGCCCGTGCCCGTGAAGGGATCGAGGATATGCACGCCCTCATCGGCAATGTCCGCATGGAACTCCTTCTTCATCACATCCGCAACGGACTGATTGATGAAGTCCACGATCTCCACAGGCGTGTAGACGATGCCCAACTTCTCCTGCTGCTTCGGGAAGGCGTACTTGAAGAACTTCTCGAAAAGCTCCTTGATGACCGTCTGGCGTTCAGCTGCCGTCTTGACGTTCTTCATACGAATCTGGACAGCCTTGTAGAAGCCGTTAAGCAACTTCGTCGCCTTCTTCATGCCTTCGTTGTCGAGCTTTTCGACCATCTCAGTCATGGCCTTGGCGATCGGATTCATCGCAGAGAAGGGATAATCGCCGAAGAAAGCGTCCAGAATTGGCTTCGTCACGACGTGCTGGCCAAGCATCTCGACCACCTCATCATCGGTGAGTTCGCCGTTGAGCGTGTTCTTGAGTTCGGACTTGAAGCCTTCAAACGCCTTCTTGGAGGGTTCGCTTTCGGCAAGCACCTTGTTGATGTGCTTGATCTGCTCCTGACAAATCTGCCCCACGTCCTCGGCCCAATCCTCCCATTCACGGCGATTGCCGACCTTCTTGACGATGCGCGCCTTAAGTTCATTCTCGAGGATTTCGTTGCGTCCGAAGTCAAAGGCTATCTGCGCCTCTTTCATGCGCTTCCTCTCCTCTTCGTCCTTACGGCGTTTTTTGTTAATGTCATCCGAAGGTTTCTTGGGAGGATGTTTCTTGCCTTTGTCCTCTTTCCTGCGCTGGATCTCCTTGTCGGAAAGGCAAATGACTTCCATCTTGGATTCGTCGATCTTGCCAAGCTGACCGTCAACAAGCGAGCCGAAGTTCGAGTCAATGGATTTGAGGGCGCGAAGCACCTGCCAAACCGTGTCGAAGTCCTTGTTGTTGTCCAAAACCATGTTGGGGGGGAACACCGGCAGGCGTCACAATGGGAATGATGACATAGCCGCGCTTCTTGCCGGGCGCCTTGCGCATGACGCGCCCGACCGTCTGCACCACGTCGACCATCGACTTGCGAGGAGACAGGAACAGCACGGCGTCCAGTGCGGGCACGTCCACACCTTCGGACAGACAGCGGACGTTGAAGAGAAGCTTGCAGACGTTTTCAGCGGGTTCAGTACGAAGCCAGGTCAGGAGTTCGTCCTTCTCCATGGCGTTCATCGAACCGTCGATGTGTTTGCTTTCGCAACGCAGGCGGTGCGTCTCAAGGAACTTCGCTTCGTCGAACTCGGGATCTTCCTTCCTGCGCTTGGCGACTTCTGCGGTCTTGTAGTCCTCGATGATCTTGTCGAAGTATTCGGCAAACGCCATCGAGGAGGTACGGTCGTACCTCTCGCTCGGACGAATGACCTGCGCGAAGCCTACGGCTCGGCGCATCGGCTGACAGTCGTCTCCAATGGAAGCTTCATTTCGAAGGTCGAGCTTGCTTAAAGCACGCCAGCAGCCGACGACCTTGGCAGCGTTCGATACCGTAATGCCGCCTGCCTCAACGTCGGCATAGCGGTAGGAATCCTTCACGAGTTCCTCGTTGACCGTGAGGACGATCACCTTGTAGTCGACGAGGCAGTTGTACTGCTGAACCGCCTGCGTGAAGGAGATCTCATGGAATGTCTTGCCGTAAACGGTCTCGTCATCCATCGAGTAAAGCTCGATATCACCGCCGGCCTGCTGTTCCTTGACTTTCGGCCCGTAAACCTTCGGGGTAGCCGTCATATAAAGCCGCTTCTTGGCATGGATGAAATCGGCGTTGTGAATGCGCGTGAAGGGCTTTTCCTCTTCCGTCTTGAAGAAGCCGCCCGAAGTCCTGTGCGCTTCGTCGCAGATGACGAGATCAATGTCGGCGAGTTCGTGGTTCTTCTGCGCGTCGGAGACGACTTCCATGGAATGGTAGGTCGAGAAGATGACTGTCATGCCTTCCTTGTCTGCCGTCTTGATTTTTTCGGCAAGGGAGGACGCATTCGTCGTCGCAGGCCAGCAGAGTTCGGAGCCCGTGGTGAGAGAATCAATGTCCTCGGCGTTGGTCTTGCCGGTCGAGGCGTCCGAACAGACGGCAAAGGCGTTAATCGGGTAGATGCACTGCTGCTTCCAGTCGGTCAGGGTCTGAGACAGCAGGGAAAGAGAAGGAACCAGGAACATCACGATCTTGCCCGGACCGGCCATTTCTTCGGCGATCTTGAGCGACGTGTAGGTCTTGCCCGTGCCGCAAGCCATGATGAGCTTGCCTCGATCAGCCTTCTCGAAGCCCTGAACGACGTTGCGGATGGCTTCCTTCTGGTAGGGACGCGGCGTCCTCTTCGCACGGGTCGTAACCTTACCCTGACCATATGCACTCCAATCGACCATCGAAGCGGCCAAGTCGGAACGCTTGATGAGCGTCACGGGAGGATTGGCAACAGCAAGCTGAGCTTGAGCGTTGCCCGTCCAACTTTCGTTCGTCGCGACGATGTAGCGCTCGGTAAACTCCTTGCGATTGGAATTCGCGAGGAAGGAATCAATCCCGGCCTTGGGAACATGGGCGTCGGCCTGATAGAACTTGCACTGAATGGCGGCATAGGAACCGTCCGCTAACGTACCCACCAGATCAATGCCGGTGTCCTTGGCATTGAAGGTCAAGTTCGGATGCTGGTTTGCCCAATCCTTCCAGGTCTGAACTTCGGAAAAATGATCCTTGTAGGTAGGCTCGTTCATGAACCAGTCTCGGATCAAGGTCTCAAAGCGAGTGCCTGCATCCCTGACGATTTGGTTGGATGCGTCAAACATGGACTGGAGCAACCGCTCCAGCGCCAGTGCATTCTTCTGAGGGTCGATTTCGGTTTCTGCTACCGACAAAGTCGTCATTTCATCGTTCGCCATGTTCGGTCTCTGGTATTTATAAAGGTTGAATTGTGTAGGAAGTCACTAGTACGGTTGTCGATGACTCCACGCGGCTGATCTGATGTTCCTACGGAAAATCCTTGGTCGCAGTACAAGCATTATCCCCCCCCCTCATGCGTCAGGATGTGCCGTTTCCAGTAAAAATGGCCGCACAACAGGGCCAGTAATGTTGTACATGCGCTTCAAGCAGGTCTCATGAATTGGCTGCCAGCTTAAAGCCCGAGTTGGGGGAAGTCATCCTTTGATTGGAAGTATTCGTCACCGACGAAACAGCAAAAGCTACGACGTTTGCTGATCGTCAATTTTTGCTCTCTCATCATTCCATGACAAGCATGGGGCCATCGACTTTAAGACCGCCAGTATAAGAATCAATATAGCCAACGTCATCCCAATTACCTTCCCAAGGGATGCCTCCGTCATCGTTCGATACAATAATTTCATTCTCAGAAAAGATAAGATCAAGAATTACGCGTTCCCCTTCGTATAAAGTATAAAGTCGCCGGAAGAATTTCTCGCCCCTAACCATTCGCAGCCACTTGTAAAAAGAGACCTGAAACGAATTTCCGCCAGCACAACAATCACCCCAAAAGAGTGTGATCTTTACCTTTGCTTTCCGTAACTCGGGATACTGAAGTCCAAACTGTCGCGCAGTCGGCAATTTGTCATTAGTCGAATCATTTTCACATTCGCTGTGAAAGTCATTCATAAAATCAAAAATATTCATGTCGGTCCCGATTTAGTCAAATGGTTGGATCTGGCGTTCTGAAAATTTTCGTCAACACCGCCATCGCCACATGCCAGGTCCCCTTCATCTCATCCCATCGAAGACCTGGTTGGCTGAAGTTCCAAAGCAGCACTTCCTCTCTCCTGGGACACTCCGCATTCGTCTCGAGAAGCTCGCCTCGTTCATCGACGACAACGACAAGAACCCCTGTCGGCATGTTGTCCACGATGTTTTTGTTCACTGAAACAGCCTGAGCGGCAATCGGATGTGTCATAAATCCCAAGGAGGAATTCATAAAGCGGGCATCGACCTTGAGCTTGGCGTTTCCGACCATCCTGAGGACTTCGGTCTGCACGTCGAACTTTGAGAAGTTGATCTTGCGGGTTCTGGACGGCGCCAGATCCCAACAGCGCTGCTCGAGGGCGTAGCGTATCGACCACAGCACGGGGAATGCGCCGAGGCCATCAAGTGCGACTGCCCGCCATTTCTTTACACGTTTATGGGAATCCGCAAAGACAAGAATGCCTTTTGGTAAAGAATTGTTCCAATAACGGAGATTGTCCCAAGGCTTGTCGATCGTATAGTACGGATATTTAATTTTCTCAAATTCAAATGGATATTCGCCCTTGAGGATTTCTGCTTGATAAGGATTGACATTCTTTACGGGGTTTAATTCCACCTCTCCCGCATTTTCTCTAAAAGCAGCCAGTGCTTTTTTGAGATATGCCTTTTCATCAGGCTTTAACCAAAACAGAATGCGCTTGAAACCTTCGGCCTCCCTGCGCTTGGTGAAGTTAAGCTGGCGAAGTCTGTTTTTTTCGGACATAACGAGTGTGTAAGGCGTTAGTAATAACGCCATTCTACTCGATCCAAGGCTGTAACAGTGCAAAACTCGTGCTTTTCCAAACCTACGGAATTCCGTTGGATCGCCTGTCGCACAGCCATGAAGGCGTTATCACTAACACTCACAGGCGCAAACCAAGGCCCTCTTTCTCTGGCGTTTGAGCATCTGACCTATCCTAACGCCCTCAATCTCATCATCGGGTCCCCTCTGGTGAGGAGGGTCTCCTCCCCTCTGCCGTTATCACTAACGCCTGCCCTCCTCTTCGAGGCACGCAAGGGTTCTGGAAGTGTGCAACAATATCTGATGGAAATTGTCATTTCCATCTAATATCGTATTTTGTCTATGAGTCCGCCAATGCCTAGTGTTGCTATCTATGACGTGTCCGATCCTCACCACAACGAGGGCAATGCCTTCGGGCTCGATGCCTCGCACCCGAAAGACACCTTCAATCCGGCACAAGCCTACGTCCTCACCCTCGGCGCCGGGCAGTCACGCAACAAGGTCGTCCGGGTTCTCAACGCTATTGCCAAAGAGTTCGGGCACGCTTCACTCAACGAATGCCCCTGGGAGAAGATGAACTACGACGCCGTGCTCGCCTTCCGAGTTCGGCAAATGGAAAAAGGACTCTCGCCTTCAACGGTGAACCTTCAGATCTGCACGCTCCGCATGGTGGCCAAGCAAGCTTGGCTGAAAGGCATGATGACCATCGAAACGTATTCTGCCATTCGGGAAGTGAAGTCCGTGCGCGGTAGCCGCGTCTCCAGGGGACGGGCGCTCAATACCCGTGAAACGGGCAAACTCATTGCACAATCCGAGCTCAAGGGCACCGCCATCGGTGTGCGCGACGCGGCTATCATTGCGCTCGCCGTCGGCTGCGGCATGCGTCGTGCAGAGATCGCAACCTTGAAGCTTCAGAACATCAATCACCAGACGCGGGTGATCACGATCCTCGGCAAGGGAAATAAGGAACGCAAGGTTGCGCCGTCTGACGAAGTGTGGTGTCGGCTCGAAGACTGGCTCAAGGTTCGCGGAGAAGAGGGGTGTGAAAACGTTTTCGTGGCCATCAAGAAAGGCGACAACATCCAGCCCTACTGGGCCATCACGGCCAGTGCGATATATCAACTCTTGAAGAGCCGGGCAGGCGATTCACAAGTTTCGGCCTTCACGCCACATGATCTGCGCCGCACCTTTGCGACGCGGCTCCTTGAGTCCGGCGCCGACATCAACACCGTGCGGCAGGCGATGGGACATGCGTCCATCATCACCACGCAGCGTTATGACCGGCGCGGTGAACGCACGGTCGAAGAGGCAACAAGAAAAGTGGCGCTTTGAGTCCGCCGTTGAGAACGAATCCACCGATCTCCTTCTCACACTTGGCGACAGCGATGACGCCGAAAAGAAAACCGCTGCGAGCACCATTACCAAAGTCGTCTCTTGGAATGACGCGTGGGTGTCCACGTTCGGCGACTACGCCAAGACCGCAACGGTCAAGCTCACGGGCACGGAGGCCGTCAACAAGATCATCGTTTCCGAAAACGGCTCGCTCATCAACAGGGGCACGCTCAAGCTTGCTGCCGTCAGCACGCTTGAGCTCGAGAACCCCGTCGGCTTCGACAACTCCAAGGGCAGGATCGAGACATCCGGCAAGATCAAGATCAACGATTCCGGCCTGACGGAAGCCCAGCAGCAGGCTCCGCAGGACATCGACATGGGCGACATCCGCCTCTCCGGCGCCGATGCCATGCTTCTCAGCTGGGACAAGGGCTACACGCTCTCGACGGACAAGGACAAGGCCAAGCGCAAGGCCCGCGTCAACTTCGGCAGCGTCGAACTTCTCGACGGCGCCCACTTCTCCCAGTCCAAGAACGCCCTTGACAGCGGCGACAGCATGACGATCGGCAAGGGCGCCAAGATGGACGTCGCCGGTCTCTCGACCTGGCAGACCGTCACGCTCAAAGTCGGTTGTTGCTTTCGGCGATGCGCCTGCAAGCTGTGAATCTCAGACTGTTGAAGAGCTGTATCAGTCTAACCTTCTTTAGACGGTTAGGCATGCGGATAAAGCAGTGCCTATCGGAAAAGGAATGCCCGGAAAACTTGTCGGCTTTCCGGGCTGGTTGATGCAGATTGTCGATTGAGGCCCGTCTTGCGGCGGGCTTCAATCAGCTTTCATGCGGTTATTTGACGATGCGGACGAGGTCGAAGCCCCCCTTCTTCTGGCCGTCGATTTCGCCGAAGAGCCAGAGGTCGGTGTTGACGCCTTCGAAGCCGTACTTGGCGGCTTCGTCAGACGGGAAGGTGAGGACCAGGTCCTTCACGCCGTCGCCGTTGACGTCCTTGAGAGCCATCTTCGTCGCCTTGGCACGCTTCAGGTTCACGTCGACGTTCGGGTCAGGATAGGTGATGCCGAAGACGAAGCTTTCCTTCTTGGCCTCGGAGAGATCGAGACCCTTTTCGCCGAAGACGACCACGTCAACCTTGTCCTTCTTGGAGAGGGAGAGCGTGTCGGCGAGAATTTCGATCTTGAGCGGCTTCATGTTCTGGAAGGCGTCTTCAAGAAGCGCGATCGAGACGTTGTAGGCTTCGGCTGCATACTGATGGAGGTATGCTTTGGCCTTGTCCTGCGAGACGTTCTTTTCAAGATACTGGGCGGTCTTGAGAACGGAATCGCCTTCCGCAAGCCACTTGGCCTGCTGGGCGTCGATAACCTTGCGGAGGTCGGCGCGAGCGCCGTCGTCAAGATAGTCGACCAGGTTCTGGGTCTTCAGAGCCGTGTAGAGACCGAAGTCGGCCTTGAAGTCGAAGCGATCCGGCGTGGCATGGAAGTGCTCGGCCGTTGCAACTTCAGGCGTCATGAAGGATTGGGCTTCGGCAGGCTTGGCGAGCGGGAAGAACGGAACGTACGGGGTTTGGCACGGACGGGCGGACGTGCGCCAACCGCGCGTGAGCAGCGGTTCGGGGTTCATTTCGTAAACCACGGATTCGAACGTGCCGACGTTGCAGATGTCGCGCATCGACTGATGGAAGAAGCCGCTCGTGCGGGCTTCGCGCTTCCAGTGGCCGGAGACGATCTTCTGGACGTCCGAGACCGTGAGCTTCTTGGTCGGCTTCACAGAGTACGGGAAGGCTTCCTGATCCATCGTTTCCTTGCCCATCAGCATTTCCCAAGCGGTCTGGGCGCGGTCCTTGTTCCAGTCGGCGGAACGGCGTTCAATCGGCTGATAGGCCTTGCGGAAGGAGAAGTCGGAGTAGTCGCCGGCCTTGGCGGGCTTGTAGTGGCCGGTCTTGATCGCATGTTCGATCAGGTCGGGCGACATGATGACGTCCTTGGAGTTGACGTCGACCTTGTCAAAGGCGAAGGCGTTGGCAATGTACGTGACTTCGTCGTTCTGAACCTTGCGGGCGATGTAGCGATGGCCCTTGAGGAGCATGATCTGCCAGGCTTCGTTGTGGTCGGCGACGGTGTAGGTACGGCCGCCAGTAATGTAGCCGTACTTCGTGACGAGGTCGATGGCGATGTCGACGGCGTCGCGGGCCGACTTGGCGCGTTCGGCGAGCAGGCGGCGGATGCCGTAGCCGACGCCGCCGTCAACAACCGGATTCTTTTCTTCGAACGTGTTGTTGCAGTTGTTCGTCACGATGGCGACGCCGTTTTCATTGACGAAGCCGTCGGAGAAGGAATAGCCGTCCGGATGCAGGGTCTGCGTCCAATAGAAGCCGTACGTATGGGCAACCTGAGGAATCTTGGCGGTCGTAGGTTCGTACGTGATGAGTTCGCCGGCCTTGTGGTCGGCAGCCGGAACCCAGTACTGGCTCGTGACGATGCGGAGGTCATTGTCCTCGTTGTGACCGATCATGATCTGGCCGGTGGCGGAAACGTCCTTGCCGACCACGACCGTGGAGCAGGCGGAGGCGTTCATGGCGATTGATCCGAGAGCCATCGAGAAAGCCGCTGCCAGCAAAAGATTGGTCTTTTTCATGATTTATTCCTCCAGAGGAATTCAAACGAACATTCCGTGTATCCTAAAGGAGACTGATGTAAGGAGGTAGTAGAACAAACCCTTTGGTTGTCGTTCTTGAATCAGGACGGAGATGTTGTACAGAAGCTTGCAAGGAGGCTTGATAAAAACCGTGCGCCGCAAACCTCTCATTCAATGAGGGGATAAGGCGCACAAAGTTTTCGAACGTGAAGTAACATTGCCTTATGCGCACCTCCACCTCTTCCTACATTGTCGAACTTCCGCTTCGTGTGAACGATCAGCAGAATCGTTTCCTCAAACAGGCGTTTGAGTTCGGACGCACGCTCTACAATGCGACGCTCGGGACTGCTCTCGGGCGTCTTCAGCGCATGTGTGAAACGAAGGAGTGGCGGGAGGCGAGAGACATGTCCAAAGGTCGGGATCGTACGAAGGCTTTCAATGCGATTCACAAGTCCTTTGGTCTGACTGAGTTCGGCTTGGTGACTATCGCCAACGATCATCGCAAAGCGAGCGGCCGAAACGATATCGGGGCTCACGAGGCGCAGAACATCGGCAAGACGGTTTGGAGGGCTCTACAGCGTCACATGTTCCAGAAAGCCGGCAGACCTCGCTTCAAATCCTTCAAGCGTGGACTCAATTCCATCGAAGGCTCGGACAATCGGGAAATTATGTACAAGCCCAAGCTTGGGAGTATTGTCTGGCGCAAACACGCCATCAAGTACATGAAGCCCGATACCGTCTACATGAAAGAGGCGCTTGCCTCTGACCGCAAAGTGAAATACTGCCGAATTGTGCGCAGGTCGCTCAACGGCGTCAAGCGTTGGTTTGTGCAACTCGTGGTCGAAGGGCTCCCACCTGTTCGAAAGGTCTACGCGCCCAAATGCGAGGTCGTGGGCATCGATCCCGGTCCGAGTCGCATTGCTTATTTCCATGAAAATCATGCGGCCATTGCTGAGGTTGCACCTCACGTGGATCTGAAGGAGCCGCAAATTCGCCGTCTGCAACGCAAGATGGACCGTTCAAGACGAGCGCACAATCCCGACAACTACAATCCAGACGGAACCGTGAAAAAGGGGTCGTCGACTTGGAACACAAGCAATCGCGGACGCAGGATGGCGGTCATTCTTGCCGAGCACCATCGGCGCCTTGCGGCCACCCGCAAACGCGACCACGGTGAGCTTGTGAACGATCTGCTGCAGATCGGCGGCACGATCAAAA
>ENA-ORTY01002029-ORTY01002029.1-human-gut-metagenome-genome-assembly--contig:-NODE-2029-length-20435-cov-2.846369_pt1 | contig 20435 bp, 18 predicted proteins | sample MGYA00241917_ERZ509198 | MGnify/ENA primary metagenome ERZ509198 (study PRJEB26280, sample SAMEA2338857) | human gut metagenome | biome: human gut; feature: human-associated habitat; material: faeces...
TGTGGCAGCTGCCTTGCGCTTTGTGCAGTCTTATCTTAATGACATTGCCTCTATGCGTGGCAGCGGAAAAACAAACTGTCAAACATGGAGGGGGCATTGTTATGCTTCAAAAGGTGGGGCATGCGGCGCAAGGCGAGGGGAACTGCCGGGCAGGCGGAACCAGATGCTGCTCGGAAAGGAAGCTGCAAGCGGTACAGCGGTTTCTGCCAGGGTACGATATAATCGCTTCGCAGCTCGATTTCTCGGTTTGGAAAAGGATGAAAAACCTTGCCGGAAACCTCCAACCCTTGATATACGGAGCTTTTCCGGTTTGGCGTAATTGTACCGTAAGGGCACACATTTGTAACCTTGGCGCTTCAGAATGGCGTAAACGCAAAAACGGTGTCGAGTATGCTCGGACATTTCGATGCAGGCTTCACGCTCCGCACCTACACCCATGTCACGCGCCAGATGCAGGAAAGTGCAGCCGAAAAGATGGGAAATTTTATGTCGCAAGTCATGTGAAAAAGCAAAGAAAAAACACAGAGCGTCGGAGAGGATATTCTGACATCCGACCTAGCACCTTATCTATTCAGAACAAAGACAGATGACAATAAGATGAGCCACTTGCTTTATGTGGCACTGACAAGATCGAAGGATCATCTGACAATCCTGATCTCTCAAAATGTGGAATCGACTTTCTCTAGAGATTTTGTACTTGCGTTCTTTGCACAGTACTCTGCTTCGGTACGGCAAATTCAATAAAAGCCTGCTTCCGAAAAGCCGTTGATAAAACAGAGAAAGATAGAATGGTATCTAAAAGGGTGCTGCTTGCCAAAATGTTCGGAATTTTCTTGTTTTTGCAGAAGATTCCGAACTTTTTTGCATCTTTCAAAATCAGACGCTCTCAACAGTCGCAATTCTGCCACCATTCGGTTCGCATCCCACACAAAGCCGTCTGAAATCATCAAAGGAAACACGAAATTCAACCTCCAAACGGTAATCCCGGTACACATAGACGGCCTTGATAAGCTGCGACACAATCATCTTCTTTGCTTCAAAGGTGCAGTTGTCGTAAAGGTCAGCCCAGCTTTCCAGCTTTTCAAATTCGGCCTGTTCCTGCGCGGCGCTTTCCAGTTGACGTTCCATGTCGGCTTTTTGTGCGTCTACCTCCTGCGAAAGCTCTGCGATTTTTTCTTTGCATTTAGCAACAAGGCTGTTCAGTAGGTCAACATTCAGGCGGCTTTTGCCGCGAATGACGTTGATCGTCTCAGCTTCATAGTCGGAAAGCTCCTTTTGTTTTTCCTCTAAGCGCATAGCAGACATTTTGTAGCGGCTTCTGGCAAGCACTGTGGATTTTTCGTGCTGTTCGGCAACAGACTATCCTTGGCAGAAACACGGATTCTGGAGAGCTGGTAGTGCACCAGAGCGTCCACAATTTCATCCAGCTTGATAACGCCGTATCCGGATTGACCGTCGCAGAGGTCTGGGTGCCGGGCCTTAAAATGGCATTGATAACGGCTTTTGACCTGATTGCGCACCGTTCCATCTTTGCGGATATACTTCTTGCCGGAGGTCGTCAGCGTCAGCCGGTTTTTGCAATGTCCGCAGAAGATGTTCCCTACCAACAGAGAACTGCCGCGCAGATTCAGCGGCGTATCCGCATGGTGCGTTGTGCGTTTTTCCATTAACTCCTGCGCTCGTTGAAAGGTCGCTTCGTCCACGATCTGAAGCTCGGGAATGATTTCTGATTCCGCGTTTCCATTTGAAATCACACCCGTGTATAGCTTGTTCTTTATCATGCGGACGATCGTTGTATTCGGAATCATGGAACCGTCTGCGCGGCGAATCCCGTTTTCCAAAAGGTAGTGGGAAATCCGCTGTGCGCCGTAGCCTTCGTTGACGTATTTATAGAAGATGAAACGCACGATTTCTGCGGCGTCCTCGTCGATTACAAAATCGTTGACCTCTTGATTCTTCTTATTGATCCGTCCCTGTTTCTGGAGCTTGTAGCCAAATGGCACAATGCCGCCGGTGAAGCAGCCGTCCTTTGTAAGCTGTTCCATGCGGGTTTTCACGCGCACGGAGGTTTTGATGCTCTCGCCGGAGGCCTGCCAGTAGCGGATGTAGTTTATCAGCTTGTCAACGTGATTGTCGAACCGCTGCTGCCCCTCCATCGCGCTCCAGACCTCCACGCCGTTCTTGACGAACCATTCTACAATGAATGGTGTTTCATCATCCCGTCGTCCGAGCCGGTCAAACATGAACACGAGCAGAATATCGAATTTGCCAAGCGCAGCATCATGCTGAATTTCCTGAATGGCGTCGCGGTCTTTGGCGGATACCTTGTAGCCGGAAATGCCTTTTTCCGAAAATTCCTTGATAACCACCCAGCCTTGCTTTTTTGCGAAGTCACGGCAAACCTGTTTTTGTATCGGAATATTGCACCATGTTGTACTCGTCCCGGCCAGCTTTCTATATGCAAAACCGGCGGATAGGGAGTGTCCGCCGGTTTATGGGCTTATAACATAAAAAGGCCTTCTCTTAGCACCTCGCAGACCGACGGGTGCGGGAAGACGATCTTCTTGAGCTGCTCGAGCGGCAGCGCCAGCTGAACCATCATGCCCGCGCCGTAGATGATCTCAGACGCGTAGCTTCCGACCATCTGTACGCCGAGCAGGCGGTCGGCCGTCACATCGTAGACCAGCTTGCAGAAGCCCTCGCCGCGCACATTCTCCGCGACATAGCGCCCGGAAAAGAGCATCGGAACCTTGACGGCCTTAATCTCATGCCCGCTCTTTTTGGCATCTTCCTCGCTCAGGCCGACGCTTGCAACCTCCGGCGTGGTGTAAATGACGGATGGCACGCAGGTATAGTCCATCTTGTCCGGAATGCCGCGCAGGCAGCCCACGGCGACCTCCGCCTCTCGGTAGGCCGTGTGCGCCAGCATGAGCTTGCCGTTGCAGTCTCCGACTGCATAGACATTGGGCACGTTCGTCATCATGTGCTCGTCCGTGCAGATGGCGCCGCGCTCCGTGCGGATGCCAAGCGTCTCAAGCCCGCACCCTGCCGTATTCGCACGCCGTCCGGCGGACAAAAGCACCTTGTCGCAGGGGATTTCATGCACGCCGTCTGCGTCCTCGTAAATGACCGACCGCTCCGTGACGCTCTGGACGCGAGCATTCAGATGGAACTCCATGCCGTTTTTCTGATACGTCTTCATCAGAAGCGCGCAGATCTCCGGGTCGGTCGCGCCCGCGATTTTGGGCATCATTTCAACCACGATGACCTTCGTGCCGATGGAAGCAAAGTAGCACGCCATCTCGAGACCAATGACGCCACCTCCGATACAGCAGAGCGTCTTCGGCGCGTCATGCAGCGCCAGAATTTCGCGATTCGTCAGCACAAAGCCGGCCTCTAATCCTTCGCGCACACCGGGAATCGGCGGCACGACTGCGTTGGAGCCCGTCGCGAGAATGATCCGGCTTGCCGTGAGGCTCTTGTCTCCCGCTGCAACAAGAAATTCTCCGGTATCGGCCTTGCCCCGAAGCGTACCCACGGCCTGAAATACGCACACGCCGTTTGCCTTCATCGAGGCCGCAACGCCGCGAACGAGACGCTTGACGACCTGATCCTTCCGCTTGAGCGCGGCCTCATGGGAATAAAAAGCACCTTCTACCGTCGTTCCGAAATCTGTGCCGTGCAGCGCGTGGGCGTACTGCTTCGCGCAGAAAAGAAGACTCTTGGTCGGCACGCAGCCTTCATTCAGGCACGTTCCGCCGAGCTCCTTTTGCTCGATCAGCGCCGTTGCAAAACCGGCCTGCGCCGCGCGTTCCGCCGCCAGATAGCCGCCCGGGCCGCCGCCCAATACAATCACGTCAAAATGTTCCATGGCTTATTTCCTTTCTCGTCTCAGGACGCTTGTGTTGTGATGCGCGCAGTCGAGGTGCATCCTCCTTTATCAAATAAGCATATGCGTATTTGATAAAAATAGAGCGCACCAAAGCATGGCGCGCTCTGTTTCCTGACCTGAAAGATTCTCCCGTGTGGGATTGCTTCGTCGGTGCCGCAATGCGGCTTTCCAGAGTTCCGTCCGCGATCAGTTCGGTTACCTGAGAGTTCCTTGCGCGAGCCCCTTCGGTGGCACGATTCCGTGCGCTCTCCTGATCGGTTCATCCGGGTGTATTTTATTGCTTGCCCCGTCTCGTTCCGACCGGCAGTTGCTTAAAAGGCAGCTGACCTGCTTGACCGGAACCTACAGGCTTCCTTTAGAATATATCTGTTTTCTGCAGAAATCTACAGGAAACTTCAAAAAGTACGGCTCTGTTTTCATTTTTGTACAACCTGCAATTCGGACTTCATGTGATTTTGTGCATATTCACAGCACTTGACGGGGGATATTGCAGCAAATCTGCAGCCGATGACACTGCGCGCAAGGCGGTTTTTTTGAAGGGCAAGGCCGCGAAGGAGGAAGGCCGCAGAGCAGCGGGCTATTTCTGAGCCTTCACGCCGCTGGAAATTCTGGACGCGGCCAGACTGATTTCTGTCAGCCTCTGCGGCATGAGCGCGGAGCATCCATATGCAAAAAAATGTGGCGGCAGGAGCTGCGGCGGAAAAGTGGACCCTTCTGCGCAGTCGGCATCCGTGTACCCCGGGCATCAAGCATCTGCACCGGTTGCAGGACCGCATCCGGCAGTTCCTCGCCGACAGTGTGATGGATATTTCCCTGCAGACCTTCCAGCTCGACCTGCGAATTGCCGCGTTCCTGGAAACGCTGGAGCAGTAGTCTGCCCGAACATGGATTGCAAAAACTGAAAAAACGCATTAGAATAAAAGAAAAGCGCATTCTTTTTATTGGAGGTATTTTTATGATTCAGGTCAATGCTTTGGGCGACGCTTGCCCGCTGCCCGTGATCAAGACGATGCATGCGCTGAAAGAGCTGAACGGCGCGGGAACGGTCGAGGTTCTGGTCGACAATGAAATTGCTGTACAGAACCTGACGCGGCTGGCTGACAACAAGCACTGCACGATCGAGACGGAAAAGCGCTCGGAGAAAGAATACCGCGTTACGATCAACGCAGGCAAAGCGGTCGAGGAAACCGGAGACGAAGAAACGCTTTGCACGATTCCCACGGCGCAGAAAAAAGTAGTCGTCGTCATTTCCGCCGACCATATGGGAGAAGGCAACGACGAGCTCGGCAAAATTTTACTCAAGGGCTTCCTGTTTGCCCTCACGCAGCAGGAAAAGCTGCCGTCCACGATTCTGTTCTATAACGGCGGCGCAAGCGTCACGTGCGAGGGCTCGGCGTCTCTGGATGATCTGCGGACGCTGTCTAAATTGGGCGTGGAAATCCTCACCTGCGGCACATGCCTCAACTACTATGGTCTCAGCGATAAGCTCCAGGTCGGCGAGGTCACGAACATGTACGTGATCGCCGAAAAGCAGATGCAGGCCGACCTGATTTTACGCCCGTGATGCGGCAAAAACGTCCGGCGCTCGTGATCGCCTTCGATTCTACCGCGCAGGCAATTGCCGCAGAAAAGCTGTTTCAGGAAAACAACCTTCCGGGGCGCATGATTCCGATTCCCGCGCAAATAAGCGCCGGGTGCGGGCTTGCGTGGAAGGCAGAGCCGAATGAAAAGCCTGCGCTTTTGAACGCGCTTTCCAAGGCAGGGCTCTCGTATGCGGCCTGCACGGTCGTGGAGATGTTCGGATGAATGGTTATGCAATCGGAATCAACATCGGCTCGACATGCGCGGCGATCTTCGCGGGAGGGTTTGTATGATCTATCTGGATAACGCGGCCACGACGCTCCATAAACCGCCGGAGGTCGCCGAAGCCGTCAAGCAGGCGATTTTGACCGCCGGAAACGCGTCCCGGGGCGCGCATGGTGTCTCGCTCGCTGCCTCGCGCACGGTGTTTGAAACGAGGAAGAAGCTCGCGCAGCTCTTTTCCTGCCCGCGCGAAGACCACGTTGTCTTCACGATGAACTCCACAGAGGCGCTCAACATCGCAATCTACGGCCTTCTTTCGCCGGGCGACCATGTGATTTCCACCGATCTGGAGCATAACTCTGTTCTCAGACCGCTCTATGATCTGCAAACGCGCGGCGTTTTCGTCGATTTCGTCCCGGCAGACCGGCTGGGAAATGTTCGGTACGAGGATTTTGAAGCGCTGTTTCGCGAGAACACGAAGGCCATCGTCTGCACGCACGCGTCCAATTTAACGGGAAATGTTCTGGACATCACCCGAATTTCCAAAATGGCGCATGCGCACGGGGCGCTTCTGATCGTCGACGCCTCCCAGACTGCCGGAACCTTCCCGATCGATATGCAGAAAATGGGCATCGACGTCCTCTGCTTTACCGGGCATAAAGGTCTTCTAGGACCGCAGGGAACAGGCGGACTCTGCATCCGGCTGGGGATAGAGATCCGGCCGCTTCTTCGCGGCGGAACGGGCGTGCACTCCTACGATAAAAATCAGCCGCAGGCGTACCCCACGCGATTGGAGGCAGGTACGCTGAACAGCCACGGCCTGGCGGGACTTGACGCGGCGCTGGACTTTCTTCTGGCAACGGGCGTGGAGAAAATTTATGCGCGGGAACGGCTTTTGATGCGTCGGTTTTATGAAGCCGTGCGGGACATTCCGGGCGTAATGGTCTACGGAGACTTTTCGCAGGACGAGCACGCCGCCATTGTTGCGCTGAACATCCGCGACTACGATTCGTCCGAAGTTTCAGACGCGTTGTTCACGGACTACGGTATCGCGACAAGACCCGGCGCACACTGCGCCCCCCGGATGCACGAGGCGCTCGGCACGGTAAAACAGGGCGCAGTGCGCTTCAGCTTTTCGTATTTTAATACGGAGGAAGAAGTCGACACTGCGATTTGCGCTGTCCGCGAGCTGTCGGCAGAAGCATAGCCGAGGACTTTGCCTTGAGAGCAATTTGAAGGGAATGTTCAAACAACCTTTCAAGCAAAAGGGTATGTACCGTTAAGGCACATACCCTTTTGTCAACAACCTTTGTCCGGCAGCTGCTATAGTATTTGTTTCTTAAAACCTGTTTTATGGGCAGTTGACCCAAGAGCGCCGTTAGCAGGTTCGTGTGTCGTCGCACCTGCATTCGTCATATCATATAAATTCGAAAAGAATTTTTGGAAACGAAGCTACAAACTATGGGACTTGGGTTCCGAAAGCCATGATGACGAGCTGCGGTATTGCGGTGGCGGTTCTGGCGGTGATGACAGTCATTTTTGCGGTGCTGCAGATGACGGTATTCGCAGCTGCAGGCGCGCGGTCAGACCTTGCGGTAGCCGCAGTCGCAGCAGGGGCCGCCGGAGGCAAGCGTGTAGTCCCGGACAAATTTCGTTGTGCCGCCGGTCTCGGCCATCGGGTAGTCGAGGTGGCACAGAGCGGGTGTGAGATCGTAGAGCCCAAGCTTTTTCATCAGCTGACAGATGCCGCAGGCCGTGAAGCGCGCTTCAAAGCCGGAGCCGTCGGCATAGGGGAGATAGTCCATGTTCCAGGAATACGGGTTCCGGTCCGCGGCGCGAAACTGCGCAGTTTTTTCCATGGCTGAAAGGCTCTCGGGAGAAAAGCGCCTGCTTCCGCTCTTGCGGCAGTAAAACCGCATGGCGGGGGTCATCATGGACTGCTCGTAATACGAGGTCAAACGCGTTACATCCGGGCGCTCTGGCATGCTCAGAACGAACGCGGCCAGCATTGCGCAGCTGACAATATTCATGAGGAACCGGTCGCCCTTCTCAAAGTCCGGAAGCTCCTTTAAAATCTGCGCATACGTTTGCTTTGCGTTCGCAGTTACCGTACGCGCGGTTTTGCCGTCCAGACCGAAAATGGCGGTCAGGTTTTTCCGGAACGAAGCGGCGAACACCGCCCACATGCCGGTTTGCATCGGGATATATTTCATGGCGTATGCCTCCTGTGGCCTGCTGCACCACGTTTTTTCAGAGTACGATGCGGGGAGAAATGGTTTAAGAACTCTAACAAAATTATAGAAGCTTCCGGCGACCTTGTCAACCGGCGGCGGAAGCGGCAGTTGAAATTTTGTAAAATTTATGTACAATGGAAGAAAGACTGCCGGGGAGGGATGGATGCATGGAAAAGCTGACCTACCGCCAATTTCTGAAGACCGATGTGGAGTTGTCGGTGCTCGGCGTGATGCGGGTCGAAGAGCCGTTCGAACCGTATTTCTGCACGCCGAAGGGCGCGCGGGTGTTTGGACGGAGCGGTGTGGACGGAATTCATTTCTGCTTTGTGCGCGGCTTCGGAGAGACGGTGTTTGCCGTCAGCCCGATGAACGGGCGGGAGGACTGCGTGCATCCGGTCGCTAAATCGTTCCGGGATTTTCTGCGGCTTTTGCTGGCGCTGCATGACGCGGCGGCCATTGAGCAGGCGTGGCAGTGGGACGCGGCGCAGTTGGAGGACTTTGAGCAGAAGCACCCATCAAATGAAGAGCAGATGGCGGCGCTCGACCGGATCGTCTCCACGTTCCACCTGCGACCTATGGCCGAGCCCTGGAAGTATATCCACACGGTGCAGTCCGGCTTCGATTACGGGAAGCTCCGCTTTTCGGAGAAATTTTACGATATGGCTGGAAGCTTTGATACGCAGGCTGAGCCTTGGGCGGTTACGTTTGAAGGCGGTTTCTGGGGCGTACACGGAACGCCGGGCAAGGAGCGTTCCATCGGAAAGACGTTTTTCTGGGCAGGAGACGAGTGGCTCGTTCCGGCGGTGTATGTCTGCAAAGAAGGTGTTGTGCTGGATATCATGAAGCGCGTGCCGGTCGAGAAGCTGGTTTCGTTCCGCGAAAAATGGAACCTCTCCCGGGAAAACGACGGCAGCGACTGGGAGGAGGCACAGCGTATCCGCGCGCAGGCGGAAAATCCCTTCCATGAAGACATCGGCGCAAGGCTCACGGTCAACGGCCGGACGCTCTCGCAGAGTCATGGCTACGGATTGTGCTGGGATGCGCTGTATCCGGAGGGGAACGACCGGGAGGCCAAGCGTGTGCAGGCGCATTATGCTCTGGATGAGCTTTCCGGCTGGCATGTGCAGCGGCTGTGCTTTCCGTGGGACGGGAAAAAGGAACGGACAATTCGCGAGCTGACGTTCACGCTCTGGGAAAATCCGTTCGAGGCGCTGGGGCAGGAATTCAGCCCCGAACAGGCGGGGGACAGCATTATGTTCCACCTGCCGGGCGGGCAGCGGACGTATACGCTTACGGCTCTGGCGCTGCACACCGAAAAGATTCCGTACTTTGAAGAGACGCTCTATACGACTGAGCTTTCCTATGACATTGCGCCCGAAGTGCCGGATGGCAGCGTGACGTTGCGCGACTTTGGAGAGGCAATTGCGATTTCGCACGGCGATTTTTCCGGCTGCGCGTTCGGCGTGATCGGCGGGGCAGACGGTCCGGTTGCGTTTGCAATGGGAAAAGATACCGTCTGCTCGCAGCTGCGGCGGAAGAAGGAACAGAACGTCACATGGACGCTCGTGTTCCGCGAAAAGCGAAAGGAAGACAAGACGGTCTTACTACTTAAAAAGAAGAAGGAAGAGAAATTATGAAGTTCAACGCCGCAATTTTTGATATGGATGGGCTGATGTTCGACACGGAGGAGCTGTTTCTGCGCGCATTTGAGGGCGATATCGGGAAAGCGGTCGGCTACCGGTTTACGCGCGAGGGCATGAAGCAGCTGATCGGCCTGAACCGCCCGGCGGCGATCGAAAAATTCCCGCAGCTGTTTCCGGGCTGCCCGGAGAGCGGCGAGGTGTGCCTGCGGCGCTATCGCGCATGGATGGACGACTACATTCGGGAAAACGGTGTGCCGGTCAAGCCGGGATTGCGGGAGCTGCTTGCGTGGCTGAAGCAGGCGCATATTCTCTGCGCCGTGGCGACCTCGACGTTTACGAACGTTGCAATCGGCTACCTCAAGAACGCGGGCGTGCTGAACTGTTTTGCTGCGATTGTTGGCGGCGACCAGGTGACAAAGAGCAAGCCCGACCCGGAGATTTTTCAGCTCGCCATGCGCGCGCTGGGGAAGCAAACGCCCGAAACATGCGTTGTATTTGAAGACTCGCGAAACGGACTTCTCGCGGGCGCAAGCGGCGGCTTCCCGGTGATCGTCGTGCCGGATCTGTTTGACCCGACGCTCGAGCTTCCCGGGCTCTGCTACGCCAGGTGCGCAAGGCTCGACGAGGCGATTGACGTGATTCAAAATTCCTGATTTGCGGGAGAATGTCAACAAAGCCGTAGGGGTCGATGCCCACATCGACCCAAAGGGCACCATCGAATTCGCCGAAGGTTTCTGTAAAAACGGTTTTATTTGCCGGGACGATGTGGGCATCGTCCCCTACGCATAGACGGGGAAATTTCAGAAATCCCGTGTGGCATGTGTGAAAGAATTTGAAAATGAACGGAAATTGGAGATACGGAATTTGAAAAACAGGAAGGAATGCTCCGGGAATGGAGTCGTTTTGCGCCGGATGCTGCGCGGTAGCGTCCGGTATTTTGTCATCTGCATTCTCTCCGGCGTGACGTTTACGGCGCTGGAGCTGATCATTCCGCAGATTCTGCGGCTGACGGTCGACTCGGTGATCGGCGACAAGCCCGTGCGCCTGCCGGGGGCGCTGAAATCGATGTGGGAAGGGCTTGGCGGGGCGGAATATTTCCGCGCGCATATGGGGGTTTTGGCCGCGGTGCTCATTGGCGTGGGGCTTTTGTCGGCGGTGTTCCGGTACGCGATGAACCTTTATAGCTCCATTGCCTGCGAGACGATGGTCAAGACCAGCCGCGATTTACTTTACCATCAGATCGAGCGACTGCCATGGAGCTGGCACATGAAAAACGCAACAGGCGACATCATCCAGCGCTGCACGGCAGACGTCGAGCGCATCAAGACGTTCTTTCAGGAGCAGTTCGTGTCCGTGTTCCGGATCGTTGTTCTGATCGTTTTGTCTCTTGCGTGCATGGTCGCGATGAACTGGCGGCTTTCCATCATCGCGCTCGTTATGTTCCCGATCATCATTTTATATTCGCTGCTGTTCCACAATAAGATCCGCGAGCGCTTTACAGACTGCGACGAAGCCGAGGGCGTTTTGTCGACCATCGCGCAGGAGAACCTCACGGGTGTGCGCGTGGTGCGCGCGTTTGGCCGGGAGGAGTTTGAGAGAGAACGCTTTGAGGCGCAGAATCAGGAGTATACGAACCTTTGGGTGAAGCTCTGCTATACGCTCTCGCAGTTCTGGGCGGTCGGCGATGTGACGAGCTGCTTGCAGGTGATGCTGGTCGTCGTGTTCGGAAGCATTCTGTGCGTGAGGGGCGACATGACGAAGGGCGAGTTCATTTCGTTCGCCTTTTATAACGCGATGCTTATCACGCCGGTTCGCAGGCTCGGGCGCATGATCTCGGAGATGAGCAAGGCGGGCGTGTCCGTCGACCGGCTGGCGGAGGTCCTGAACGCGAAGACAGAGGAAGACGCGCCGGGGGCAAAGTCGGCTCCCATGGACAAGGACATTTCCTTTGCGCACGTGTCGTTTTCCTATGAGACAGGCCCAGAGGTTCTGCACGACGTGAGCTTTACGATTCCGGCGGGATCGAGCTTCGGAATTCTGGGCGCGACGGGCTCCGGAAAGAGTACGCTCTTACTGCTTCTCAGCAGGCTCTACGCGCCGACGAAGGGTAAAATTACGGTCGGCGGAGTCGATCTTGCGTCCATGCCCGCAAAATGGGTGCGTGAAAACGTCGGCGTTGTGCTGCAGGAGCCGTTTTTGTTCTCACGGACGATTGAAGAGAACATCGGCATCACCGGCGCGACGGCGGAGGAGATTCGCGAGGCGGCAATCACCGCATGCGTCGACGGCGACATCCGGCAGTTTGCCAAGGGCTATGATACGATGGTCGGTGAGCGCGGCGTGACCTTATCCGGCGGGCAGAAGCAGCGCGTGGCGATTGCCAGGACGCTGACGCAGAAAACGCCCGTGATCGTCTTTGATGATTCGCTCTCTGCGGTCGACACCGAGACAGACGAGAGCATCCGAAGGAACCTGTCTGAGCGGGTGCAGGGGGTCACGCAGATTCTGGTGTCGCACCGGATTCTGACGCTTCTTGGCTGCGAGCGGGTGCTCGTTTTAGAGCATGGAAGGGTCAAGCAGCTCGGAACGCCGGAGGAGTTACTTCAGCAGGAAGGGCTGTTCCGCGAGATTTATCAGGCGCAGATGGCCATTGGAGAGGAGGAACCTGCATGAAAAACGAAAAGACGCGCTGGTTCGGCATTCCGAAGCTCTTTCCGTATCTCAAGGGCTACGGGCGGCTGGTGCTGGTCGACATGGTGGCGCTGGGCTTTATCGGAAGCGCGATGGACGCGGTGATTCCGCTGTTTCAGCAGTACGCCATCGACCACTTTATTGCAAACGAAACGCTCGCGGGCCTCGGCGGCTTTCTCGCGCTCTATATTCTTGTCATGATCGTCCAGACGGCGACGAACTGCATTTCGGCCTTTGCCGCGTGCAAGGCGGAAATGTACATCGGGCGCGACCTCAAGAGAGTTTGCTTTAACCATCTGCAAACGCTGTCCTTTTCCTACTTCAATCAGAACAGCGTCGGCTATATCCACGCGCGCGTGATGTCCGACACGGACAAGATCGCGACGATTCTGGCGTGGGGCCTTATGGAGGCGGTCTGGTATGTGGCGTATCTGGCGCTGGCGATTGTGATGATGTTTGCGCTCAACTGGAAGCTTGCGCTGTGCGTGATGGCGATCGTACCGGTGCTGGCCATTTCGAGCGTCTATTTCCAGAAAAAGCTCGTGTTCCATCACCGGCGCGTGCGCGAACAGAACTCGAAGATCACCTCCGGCTTCAACGAGGGCATCACGGGCGCGAAGACGACGAAGACGCTCGTCATTGAAGAGAAGCTGGAGCAGGAGTTCCGTGGACTGACCGGGGAGATGAAGCGCGAGAGCGTGCGGGAGATGCATTTTCGGAGCCTTTTCATGTCCACAACGGCGTTCGCTGCCTCGGCGGCTTTGGCGATTGTCCTGTGGCGGGGCGGTATCCTCACGATGCGCGGCGTCATGCTCATCGGCACGCTTTCGGTGTTCATGAACTACGCGCAGGGCATGATGGAGCCCATCCAGTGGCTGGTGCAGGTATTTTCGAACCTTGTGAATGTGCAGGTCAACATTGAGCGCATTACGGCGCTTTTGAACACGCAGTCCGACGTGCGCGACACGCCGGAAGTCGAAGCAAAATACGGTGATGCTTTCAAACCGAAGAGAGAAAACTGGGAGCCGCTTTACGGCGATATTTCGTTCCGCGACGTGACGTTCCGCTATCCGGACGGAGAAGAGAACGTGCTCGAGCATTTTAATCTGGAGGTGCCGCAGGGGACAAGAGTCGCCATCGTCGGCGAGACCGGCGCAGGCAAATCGACGCTGGTGAACCTCGTCTGCCGGTTCTACGAGCCGACGAGCGGGCAGGTGCTCATTGACGGACGCGATACGCGGGAAAGAAGCCAGCTGTGGCTGCATGCAAACATCGGCTATGTACTGCAAACGCCGCATCTGTTTTCGGGTACAGTGCTGGAAAATCTGCGCTACGGAAACCCTGACGCGACGATGCAGGAGATCGAGGCCGCTGTGAAGGCCGTGTGCGCTGACGAGATCATCGCGCGCTTGCCGGATGGGTACGACACGCAGGTCGGCGAGGGCGGCAGCAGCCTGTCTACGGGCGAAAAGCAGCTGCTGTCTTTTGCACGGGCGCTTCTGGCGGATCCGAGAATTTTCGTGCTCGACGAGGCCACGTCCTCGGTCGATACGATTACAGAGCAAAAGCTCCAGCAGGCGATCGAAACCGTCATGCGGGGAAGAACGTCTTTCATTGTTGCGCATAGGCTCTCTACCATCCGGAGGGCGGATGTGATTCTGGTTGTGCAGGACGGCAGAATCATTGAGCAGGGCTCGCACCGCGCGCTTATGGAGCGAAAGGGCGCATATTACGCGCTCTATACCAGGCAGTACCGCGAGCAGGCGATGCAGGCGTTTTGGCGCGGCGGAGAACCGGCATAAGAAGAAAAGAGAGCCGCAAGGCTCCCTTTTTCTTCCAAATACAGTCGGCGGCGCTTAACAGGAAGCCCCAATTCTTTTAACAAAATCTTAACGGTGAAAAATGACAAAACCATGATATGATGAAATGGGTGAGAGGCTTGATGAAAATAGGAACACAACTGCGGCGGCCGAAAAAAGCGCCGCTTCGCTTCGCCTTTACGTGGCACGACTTCGGAGTTTTCATTTCCCTTCTCGTGGTCGCAACGATTCTTTGCTATTTTCTGCGGAAGATTGACGACAGCGATGTGTACGTTGCGCTCATTTTTGAGCTGACGGTCGTGCTGGTTTCCCGCTTCACAGACGGGTATCTCTTTGGCCTTTTGTCCTCCGTCGTGGGCGTAATCGGCATCAACTATATTTTTACGTTTCCGTATTATCAGCTGAACTTCACGATTTCAGGCTATCCTCTGACGTTCCTTGTGATGCTGATCGTGTCCGTCGTTGTCAGTACGCTCACGACGCAGATCAAGCAGCAGGAGAAGATCCGTGCCGAGGCCGAAAAGGAAAAGATGCGGGGCAATCTTTTAAGGGCGGTGTCGCACGATATCCGCACACCGCTTACCTCGATCGTCGGCGGCGTGAGCACGCTGCTCGATTCCGGCGACCAGCTCAATGAGGCGACAAGAACGCAGCTGCTGGAAAATATCCGCGACGAATCGAACTGGCTCGTGAGTGTTGTTGAAAACCTTCTTTCTGTTACGCGCATGACGGGCGAGCAGACGAAGATCAAAAAGGAGATGGAGGCGGGCGAGGAAGTCTTAAGCGCCGCCGCCATGAAGATCAAAAAGCACTATCCGGATATCGACGTTTCCGTGCACGCGCCGCAGGAGCTGCTGATGATCCCGATGGACGTGATTTTGATTGAGCAGGTGCTCATCAATCTGATGGAAAACGCCATCCAGCACGGCGGGACGACCACGCGCGTGGAGCTTCAGCTGCGAAAGGACGGCGAGCGCGCGCGATTTGAGGTCGCGGACGACGGACAGGGCATCGCGAGAGAGGTTTTTCCGAAGCTCTTCAAGGGCTATCTCTCGCACGACGAGGAATTGACGGCGGACGGCCGGCGGAATATGGGCATCGGGCTTTCGGTCTGCATGAGCATTGTGCAGGCGCACGGCGGCACGATGCAGGCGGAAAACCGGGAGACCGGCGGCGCGCTGTTCAGCTTTACACTGCCATTGGAGGAGCATAGAGATGAAAATCCGAGAGAAAATTCTGGTAATTGAAGACGAGCAGACCATCCGCAACTTCATGCAGGCGGTGCTCACGGCGAACGATTATGACGTCCTGCTCGCCCGCACGGGCGCGATGGGAGAGAGCATGATCGCCTCGCACTGTCCGGATGTGATCATTCTCGATCTGGGCCTTCCGGACGTGGACGGGATGGAGATTTTGCGCAAGGTCAGGCGCTGGTCGAAAGTGCCGATCGTGGTCGTTTCTGCCCGGACGCATGAAAGAGACAAGGTCGAGGCGCTGGACGCGGGCGCGGACGATTATCTCACGAAGCCCTTTGGAACCGGCGAGCTGCTGGCGAGGATCCGCGCGGCCATCCGCCACACGAGAACGCCAATCGGAAGCGAGGCTGTGGCGAATACCGGCATTTTCAAGGCGGGCGACCTCACAATCGACTACGCCAAGCACCGGGTCTTCATCGCGGGTCAGGACGCGAACCTTACGCAGAACGAGTATAAGCTTGTCGCGCTTCTGGGCCTTCACGCGGGCAAGGTGCTGACGTATGACTATCTCATCAAGGAGCTCTGGGGCCCGAGCGCAAGAAGCGACAACCAGATCCTGCGCGTCAATATGGCGAATATCCGCCGCAAGATCGAGCAGAACCCCGCCCAGCCGGTCTATATTTTCACCGAGGTCGGCATCGGCTACCGCATGATCGAGGGAGATTAAACGGCCTTTTTCACGTGCTGATTGCGGAAATTACGTAGGAGCGGACGACCATGTCCGCCCGGCAAAATGCACCGATTTAGTGAAAATTTGCGGCGAATTCGTAACTTCCCAAGGGCGGACAGAGGCGTCCGCCCCTACAAGCTTTTTGGGCACTTCTGGAGTGTTCGTAGGGGGCAATGCCCACATCGCCCCGGCAGTACAAGCTGTATTTACGGAAATCTCCGGCGAATTCGAAAGTGCCTAATGGGTCGATGTGGGCATCGACCCTTACGAATATCCCGGAAGAGTGGGGCGATCCGTGGGCTTAGCTTTTCGCGCCTTCAAAGCCATGCACCCAATCGGAGCGGTGGTAGTAGAGGAAGAAAATTACGGAGCTGATGCTCCACGTGAGAGGGTAGGCGTAATAGAGAAAGCGCAGCTCGTGGGAGTATTGCATGATGAGCGTAATATACGTAATGCGCAGCACGCACCAGATCGCGAGCATGACCGCCATCGGCACGAAGGCCTTGCCCGCCCCGCGAAGAACCGAGGAAACCGCGTGCGAGTAGGCGAGCAGACAGTAAAAAAGGGAAATCGTTCGGGCCTGGTTGGTGGCCAGCCGGATGACCTCCGGCGTGCTGCTGAAAAAGCGTGCAAGATACGGCATGAAGGCGTACATCGCAAAGCCGATGAGCTCGGCCAGTATCATTGCGCAGACAATGCCGAAGCGCGCCCCCTTTTTTGCCCGGCCATATTCCCGCGCGCCGAGGTTCTGGCTGGTATATGTCGTGAGCGCCATCGTAAAGCTTGTGATCGGCAAAAAGGCAAAGCCCTCGAGCTTACTGTACGTGCCGCAGGCTGCGATGGTGATTTTGCCGAAGGTGTTGATATTCGCCTGCACGATCACGTTTGCAAAGCCGATGACGGAGTTTTGAATGCCGGAGGGAAGACCGTACCGGACGATCTGCCCGAGCATTTCCCGGTCGATGCGAAGCTTTGCCCATTGCAGGCGGTATCTGGCCGTTTTTCTTGACAGCTGCATCAGGCACAGAACCACGCTGATGGCCTGTGAAATGACGGTTGCGACGGCGGCGGACCACACGCCCCAGCGAAAGCCGCCGATGAAGAGAATGTCGAGCGCAACATTGGTGGCGGACGACAAAAGAAGGTAGTATAAAGGCCTCTTGCTGTCTCCGAGCGCGTTCATGATGCTTTTGCAGGCGTTATACAGAACGACCGCGAGCACGCCAGCAAAGTAATAGCGGAAGTACGAGATGGCCTCCGGCAGAACCTCAGGGTCGGTGCCCATCCAGCGAAGGATCGACGGCGTGAGCAAGACACCGAAGACGGACAGCGCGATACCGCTCAGGAAGCTCACGACGATGTTCGTGTGGATGGCGCGCTCGACGCTTGCATCGTCTCCGGCTCCAAAATAGCGCGAGATGGCGATACCCGCGCCGAGCGTGAGCCCCTCGAAAAAGCTGACGAGCAGGAAAATCAGCGGTCCGGAGGAGCTCACGGCGGCCAGCGCCCCGTCTCCGAGGAACCGCCCGACGATGAGCGTGTCCGCGGTATTGTAGAGCTGCTGGAAAATCTGGCTCAGAAGAACCGGCAGCGCGAAGCCAGCAATCAGCCGCCAAGGGCTGCCCTTCGTCATATCCCGCGTTGCGCTTTTCAAGGCGTATCCGCCCCTTTCTGTCGAAAATTCTGAAAAACCCAACTTATTTTAACAGAGTCGAACCGAAAATACAACCGGCCGGAATGCGGAATTTAGCGTCTGGTTAACCGGCGGTTACTCGCAATTTACGTGAAAAGCTGGTACAATCAAACAAACACCGCCACTTGATACGAAGGTGGGGAAACGGAGAGGGCGCATATGAAAACAAGACGATGTTTTGCGCTGCTGCTGGCGCTCATGCTGGTGCTGACCGGCTGCGCGGCAAACGCGGCGGAGGAAGAGGAAGAACCTTCTGGTGATACCGCCGGGGCGGATTGGCGCACGTGGGGCTGGGTCAATGACGCGGGGACGCTTACGCGAGACGGCGAAGAAATCGACGTTTTGGTCTGCGTGTTCACGGACAGCATCATGCTTTATCTGGATGATGAGACGCAGACGGTCGTCGGTGTGGCAGAGTATCCGGAAACGATGGATGATGCGCGCGAGGCGTATGTCAGCGTGTCGCTGGATGATCAGAACGGCGACGGCTACAGCGACCTGCGCGCCGTGTTTGCCGGCCCAGGCGGCGAGGAGACGGTGCTGAGCTGGCTCTGGGACGCGGAAAGCGGCGAATTTGTTTTCCGGACAAACAACAAAGGATAAGCATTCATAAAAGCGGCGATGCACGGACACTGTCCCTGCGTCGCTGTTTTTTACGCGCGCAAGGCAAAAGCGAAGGAGCAGTCAAAAAATTTTTTTGCGGCAAAATCATACGATTCTTTAATGGTTTAAAACTTAAAAGCTTTAAAATGCTAAATTCTAAAATAATTTGAAATTTTTCCTGAAATCACCACCGCAAGCGGCCCTTGACAGCCAAAACGCTTTGCGCTATTTTATATGGCATCTTAAAAACGGAGGTGCTTTTGTCAGATGATTCATTATAATTTTCTGAAGCTGACGCAGGCTGCGGACGCGGAAGCAGTCCTTGCGCGCTGCCGGGAGGTCTACGCCGAGCTGGAGGCGGAGCTGGATTTTCTGCACGACGCAAAGGTCAGCCGCTGCATCACGGTGCGCGATTCCAACGCGGATATCATGATGGTGATGCGCCTCGACCGGCCGGAGCAGCTTTCGGCCTATCTCCAGCATCCGAAGCATGTCGCGCTGGCGCAGAGCTTGAAGGACGTTGTCGCGGCCAGAATGTCGTTTGACGCAGAATAGCATCAGTTGGAGCTGATCATTTCAGAAAGAAAAGGGAGAGGTCCTATGCAAAAGAAAAAATCCGCAGTTCCTGCGTATCTGGGTGTTGCCGCCGTCTGGATCGGCAGCCACTTCGGCCCCGGCTTTGCAACCGGTGCGTTCAGTGTCCGCTGGTATGTCAAATACGGCTGGATCGGTCTGATTACGCCGCTGCTCGCCATGCTGGTAACCGGAGGCGTCATGTACTACATGCTGGAATACGCGCGGGAGCACGGAACGCCGAACTATCGCCCCTTTGCGCGCGCCTGCTATGGAGAAAAGCTTGGAGGCGTCGTAGCTGTCCTGTATGATATCTGCTTTTTGATGACGATGATGTGCGCAGGAGGTCTGGCCTTCTCCGGCGAGGGAAAGCTGCTGCAGGGCTTTCTTGGCGTGGGCTACTGGACGACTGCGATCATCACCATTCTGGTTTCCGCGGCGCTGTGCCTCTATGGCTCAAAGCTTCTGGCCAAGTCCTCCGGGTATATGATGTACGCGATTGTCGGCGTTGTTCTGCTCATCACGGTTCTGGCGCTGACGCACGGGGACAGCGACGTTTCCGGTGCGTTCGCAAACTCCGCCGCAAACGCCAAGGACACCAGCTTCCTGCACGCGATTTTGGGCGCGATGCAGTATGGCTGCTTCCAGTCGACGATTGTGTTTAACGTCATGTCTGTCTCCGACGTGCTGAAGGATAAAAAGGAAGCGCGCAAGGCGATCGGCGCGGGGTACGTCATCACGATTGTTCTGATGATCTGCCTGATTTTTACGCTGTTCAGCTATACCAATGTCTTTGACGTCTGCGCGGAGTCACTGCCCGTCATGGCCGTTTTGAACCGTCTCGGCATGAAATGGCTGCAATGGCTGTATGTCATTTTGATGACGCTTGCGGTTCTGACTAGCGCGGCTGGTCTTGCACATGCGGGCAATGTCCGGTTTGATTCGCTGTTCTCGTTTATCCGGAACACGCAGCTCAGACGCTTTGTCATCACGGCGATTCTGCTTGGCATTGCGGCGGTCGGCGCGGCGCTCGGCTTCCAGGCGATGCTCCAGCAGGGCACGTCGATTGTCGGCTGGGCGGCCATCCCGGTGATTGTTATCCCCGCCTTTAGCATTGTCGCAGCGAAGGTTCGCCGCGCAAAATAGCAGCATAAAAACGCCTCCTGCTTTACTTGGCAGGGGGCGTTCATCGTGATGAAAAGAAAACGGAAGGGGAGGAAGCGTTCATTGGCGGAATGCGCAACCGTCCGCTTATTTACAGTAGGTAATGTCCGCGCGGTAGGAACCCAGCAGACCGTCCAGATAGTTTTCTACATAGCGCTGCATATCCTCCGGCGGATTGACCTTCGTAAATTCCAGCCTGTGCTCTGCGCAGTATTCCCGCCCGAGTTCGTTCCGGAGCTTCTGCCGCAGAATCACGCGCGGCAGCTGATCCTGAATTGCGGCGTAGTAGCCATCCAGCGTGATTCCGGCGGTTTCGCAATAATCGTCGATATATTCGCGAACCGCCGGGAACTCCTCGTAGTTTTTCTTCTGTGCTGCAAACTCCGCGTCGAC
>ENA-ORTY01002030-ORTY01002030.1-human-gut-metagenome-genome-assembly--contig:-NODE-2030-length-20435-cov-2.562120_pt1 | contig 20435 bp, 19 predicted proteins | sample MGYA00241917_ERZ509198 | MGnify/ENA primary metagenome ERZ509198 (study PRJEB26280, sample SAMEA2338857) | human gut metagenome | biome: human gut; feature: human-associated habitat; material: faeces...
AAATACTAAATGACTTTCCACTACCACTTCTTCCAATTACAATTCTATGTAATTTCTGATATTTATTTTTCATAGTTTTAAATTCTCCTTATAATTTTTTCTCTTTAAGATTAACCTATACTATATCAATAGTCAATTGACGCATATAACAAAAAATGTTACGAATATATTACAGCCAATGCAGCTAGTGAACTACCCGACAACAAGTATCTAATTTTTTCTTCCTAAACTATCAAACTGAGAATATCGTACTTTTCTTTTCCAGCACCAGTTACATACACCAGATTATCCAAAACTGGGGAATTATTAACAACCCAGTCACTTATGTAAAATATGGTACTCTGATTAAGCTTTGCGTATGCTTTTCTTCCTTCCTCGGCCTCACAAGCCATAGCATTATCTTCCGTATTAACAATAAATACCGGATTTATCCCTTTGAAATCCTTATCCATACACACCTGTATATGACTTAGAATTGAAAAGAGTTCCTTTCTCCAGCCTGCATTTCGCCTTGCACATACCGGAATAACCATTAAACTGTCAGCATACTCTTCATTATCTTTCCTCTGTAGCTTATACATATACTGTTGCTTATATGATATCTTCCCGTCCTTAAATACATATCCATCATACTTTTTTTCAATTTTATCCTCGTAATCCATGCAGAACGACGCGTTAAAATTGTTTAACTCCAGCGTTTTAAGTATCTTAACAGGTGCCGATATCACATCATCACTATTATAGCTTTCAGACTTAATGATCCTATTCACACCCTCTGTTACTGCATTTCTAAAGCCTATTACTGATACCTTCCTGGCAGCTCCTGACAAGTGATAAAAGCAGACTGTCTTTGCACTTGTACCATTATTATCATAAACATAATGGTATTTGTTAATTACATTATTTCTCACAAGCTTATCAAGTGATTTTTTGCAGTCTTTATCTTCACGGATAGCAATATTCAAAGTTCTTCTCGTTGCATATCCCATATTGAGAAGATTCATTATTACAGTCCTGTCATAACTGTTTATTACTTCCTTTTTCTCAAGCTTAAGATACGCTCCCTGGCTTAACTCTTTTCCCCTGTTGTCACATCTTAGCTCCATGTTTTTTCGAAAAACAAAAGGTGACTGCATATTGTTTTCTTTTTCCATCAGTTCCATAATAACTTAATAACCTGCCTTACAAATTTTTAAGCTTATTCATAAGCTCATCAACATCTACGCTTCCTGATGACGCCTCTTCCTTTATGACGTTCCCATCAGCATTTTCATTTTTACTATCACTATCCTTTGCTGTTGCATCTTCTGGTCTTTCCACGGCTTCCTGTGGCACATCACCCACAACATCAAAATCCAAAATAGAAGATATTCCCATGACACTGCTGCGAAGGTTATCTGAAGCACTGCTCTGCGTTTTTACCTGTATATCTGCCGCTTTTTCTGCTATTGCCGCAGCACCGTCCGCATCTTTTTCAATGCTTTCTCTGCTGTCTTTCTGCTCTATATCTTTCCTTATCCGGTCAATCTGATCCTGCATAGTAAGCTCTGAGTGAATAACTGTAGCGCCCTTCTTAACATCAAAACCAGTCAATGTATCATCAAGTATGCCCTCATTCTTCATCTGATATCCGTTTGATACATTAACCATCGCTGCCATATTTGTCTGCACATTTTTCATAATATCTGAAGCACTGACATTCCTGCTGTTTTCATTAATAACCTCTGTGCCATCTGCACTTTCCTGCTCAAAGTATTGATGCCAGTTAACCCTGTAAGGCTGCAGACCTTTGACACCTTCATCATCGATGAAGTCAAAACGGATAGGGAATGCATCCATTGCATTTCCCTTCTCATCAATAGTAATCATTGTAGCCTGCTGGAAGTCCTTATATCGCAGCTGTCTTCCGGTAAACGTATTGTCTGTCGTTACCGAGCTTCTTGATGATTCGGATTGCTGAGTTTCTTCCAGAGATAACGCTGTCTCTGAGGTAGTATCCTGAACCATAACAGAGAAATCTTTTCCACCAAGTTTCTCATAGTACTCCATTTCCTCAGGCCCCAGTCCTCCATATACAATATGTGTACGGGCATTGTTAAGCACTACATTCTTCATAAACTTAGTGCTTGCCTGTCTGTCAAACTGTGATAATGTCTGCACCGCAACAGCAACGCATACGCCAAACTGTCTGTACAGAGAGAACATCTTTTCCATTGATGGATGCAAAAGTACTGGATACTCATCAACATAGAGCATATGCATAGGTCTGTTGTTTTTAGGTCTTCTGAATACCGATGTCTGGAAAGAAAGCAGGAAGAAATCACCAAAACCTTTTGAATCACTTTCACCCATGCTAAGCTCATAATTTACTATAGTTATATAGTTTTCAGAAAGACTCTTATCAAGGTCCATGCTGTTTTCAGCACACAATACATCCCTGATAAGAGGATTAGCCAGAATATCACTTATTATATTAACAAGACCTCTGGCCTGTTCCCTCATGTTCTTGGCACCATCACCAAGCAGATCATATTCAATTCTTTTTATCTTGTTTTCATAATCAAGCCTCTCATCAGGATGATTTCTGATGTATTCATTCATAACCTCCACATAGTCTTTTGCCAGTGAGAAGTCATTAATAACATCAAGGAACTGCTGTGGACAGGCCTGTTCCCTAGGATATTTATCCGGATACCTTTCATGAAGTATCGGATAAGCCTTCATAATAAGGGTACACATGCAGCTTGTTATCTGCTTATTAAGACCTGAGAAATATGTATCAACGGAACCACCAGCCTCATAAATCATCTGAAGAACATCTGCAAATATTCGGGCTTTATTAATAAGCTCAATACGCTTATCAAATTCTGAAATATCAGGATTTATGTAAAAAGGATTAAATCCAATGAACCCCTCCTTATGTTTTCCGGTAGCTTTATCAAGAACCGGATCAACCCTGTTAATTTTAGTTATACCTCGGTTTTTGCACAGCTCATATATTTCATCTCCAAAGCTAGCAGTTGGAGCAACAAGTGTCATGCCGCACATAGGTGATTCTTTGATAACTTTTTTTATTTCTTTTTTTGCGGCTGCACTAATGGGACGGAAACTTTGTGTCAAATTCTTTATCGCTTATATCTCTGGTAAGAACCACTTTTTTCTCATTAAGCATTCTCTCCATATTCTTCTTCAGTCTGGTTTCATTCTCTGTTCTTTTATCAAGATCCTGCGCAATAGCCGTAGTGAAAGCCATTGAAGTTTTACCTGCACCGGTAGGACCAAGTACAAGCATATGCATCTTTCTCACACCCTCTGCTACATTGTATATCTTTCCTGTCTTCATGTTTCTGGCAACACTGTAATCATAAGCATTTGCCTTATCCTTGCGTGTATCCACATTACGGTCAACCATGAATCTTTCAATAAGAGCTACAGTTTCTTTTCTTTTAATAATATCAATAGATGATTTAAGTACTGCAAAAAAGAATACCAGAGGAGGTACCATTACAAGTATCATGGCAAGACTGGTTATCATTGAAGCTGTAATATCCTGAGATATTGGTATTCGCAGGACAAGTGGAACAATAAAAATACAGCAGCACAGAAAAACTACATCCAAAATAACTGCGCACAATGATAGGATGGCAATAAACAATCCTGTCATTTTTGTGAAAGTATAACTGAATTTTTTAAATTTGTTGCGTGTTGAATAAATCCACGTTCCAAAAGGAACTGCTATGGCAAAAAAATAGTAAACAAAATTACGTGGAACAACATTGAAATTAACCGTTACTGCACCAATGAAGAACCTTACAATGTCTGATATAAGTCTTACAACTGTCATAACATATAATATAATAATCAGTTTTTCTTCTATTTTTCCTTTTAATGCTGCTCCTACAGCCTTAAATAATTTTTTAAAACCTTTTTGTTTATTTATTTCCTGTTCAGTTTTGTCAGACTCACCATCTGATTCTTCCGCCTCTATTCCATCAACATATCTCTGGTAATCCAGCTCCATATTATCATCATAATCTGTACGCTGATTACTGTCATATAAATAATCACTCATCATGGTATCCTTTCACTGCATTAACATATATTAGATTGTGAGACAGGTAGTGATTAATGTCAATGATTTTGTATCATCAATGATATGAATATAATATATATTTGTGCTAGAATTTATATTAAAAATCAAAAAAGATAATACTTAAGATGGATTTGGTCATATAGGATATTTAAACATATACTGTCGTATGACTAAAAGATGTGCTGATTTCATCTGCATTTTAACTTTGGAAATCAGTTGTGAAGGTTGTATGAGATTAAGATGTGGGTAAATGGTAGAAGATAGTAATCATTTTTCTTGAAATATTAGCTATATGGGTTTACTATAAAGTCTTGATAGAAGTCAAATTAAGAATAAAAACATTGGAGAACATGAGATGAAAAGTAATCAATCTATAGCAAATCAGATTTGTAAATATATGCAATATATTTACCTGATTTTATTTGCCGGAATAACAATACGGTATTATCTGTATTCAACGGTATTGGAGTATAATTATCCCAATGCGTTGTATTTAGGTTTAAGATATGCGCTGATGGCATATGTGCTGATAAGTATAGCCTTTGCGGTATGGCAGAAGCAGTATGACACGGTGCTGGAACCGGTTTTCATGGGCTTGATTTTAGTCAGTGCCGGTATTGTAACGTATGTGGTTAAAGATAATGCAGTGTTTGATTTTGCGTTGCTTTTAGTAGGAGCTAAAAATGTACCGTGGAAAAGAATAGCCTATGTCTATCTGTGTGTAGCGGTAGTTATTCAGGGAATTGCATACTATGCGGCAACAACCGGAATTATTGCAGATATTGCGTTGCAGTCAGACAGAGGAATCAGACATTCACTGGGAATTAATTATCCAACGGATATGGCAGCCCATATGCTTTTTATCATGCTGGTATATGCAGCGATGCGCGAAAAGAAGCTGACCTTCGTTGAGATTACCCTGATGGGTGTTGTAAGTTACTGGGTATATACAAAGACATTTGCGCGGAATGACTTTATCTGTGCCATGGTCATGTGCCTGCTGTTAGTGATTGTAAAAGTGCTGGGGCTGTGTAACATTCAGTTGTCAAAGTATAAAGGATTAAAGATTGGCGGCATTTTGATGCTGTTGTTTGTTGTGGGCTGTATCATGGCAGTTACATTTTATGACCCTGCAAATGCGATGTATCAGAAGCTGGATACCGTATTTTCACAGAGATTTTCACTGGGGTATCAGGGGCTGGCGCAGTATGGCATTACAGCATTTGGCTCATTTGTAGAAGAAAATCAGGCAACGCTTGGCTACTATTTCTTTTTGGATAACTCCTTTATCCGTATTGCAATTAAGTACGGCTGGGTATTTTTATCCGTGATTACATACATTTATTATCTGTGCTTTAATAAAGCGGTTGATTGTAAGAAAGATGCAATGATTGTGGCACTGCTTATTATGCTGTTGTTTGGTATTTCAGAGCATCATCTGATAGATATCGCATTTTGTCCGCTTTGGTTTATGCTTTTTAGCAGCATGAAGACGGAAGGAAGATCCGGAAGGGGGCGGAATTGATGAAAAAGTATTGGATAAAGCTTGCAGGCTGCGCGGCAACGGCGGTTGTGATTTTTCTGATTATATTAGGTATGGTGGATTTACATACGGATGGCATTCTTGTACGGGATTCGTATTGTATTATCCGGCCAAATGATATGGCAACATACAGAATGGACGTTCAGGGAGCTACGAATATAGCGGGAACGCAGGTGCAGCTGATGAGAGATGTTGATGGAGCAAATCAGGCATTTCATATTCAATATGTGGGAGATGACCAGTACAAGATTGGATATGGAAATGAGGAGTTATGTATTGCGGTTGCTTCTGATAAGGAAACAGTTGTAATACAGGGCTATGATTCAGAAAATGAATATAATAAATGGAACATTTCAAGAATCGGTACGACACAAAATTATTTATTTACAAATGTGGCAACAGGCAATACGCTCTGTTATGAATATTCATCGGAGTTGGCATCATACAGACTCTATGTAAAGGAGTATGATGAAGCGTCTGAAAACTTTGCATTCTTTTTAGTTCGATAGAAATAAGGTGAAATAAAAAAACGCAGAAGATATCAAAAAGATATTTGCTGCGTTATTTTTTTATAATATAAATGATAAAAATAATAGAGTTATTATTGCGAAAATATACAAACTATGATATGGTGAATATATACTGGTATATAAAACTTAATACATTTGCAAAGGAGGGGTGCAATGCATACAGAGGTACATAATGCAGTAACGGCGGCAGATCAGGGAACGCAGTATGACGAAAGTGCAAAAAGACTGCTGGGACAGAAAAGCATACTGGCACAGATACTGGTAAGAACGGTAGATGAATTTAAATGAATGAATCCAAGATATGTGGAAACTTTAATTGAGGGAGAGCCGTACATCAGCAGGATGCCGTTAGAGCCGGGGCTGACAAATCAGGAAGTGATGAAGGCAGAAGCGGAAACTATAGGAAAAGCAAAACAAAATACTGTCGGCAAAGAAAAATTGAAATTCGGTCAGCGAATCATAGGGCTGAATACAGAGAATCAGGAACATGCCGAGGGGTTGGTGCGGTTTGATATAGTATTTTATGTGCGTATGAAAGACGGACTTTCCCAGATAATTATAAATGTTGAAGCACAAAAAGATGAACCGCAGAGATATGGAATTTTAAACAGGGCAGTATTTTACGTAAGCCGCCTGATTTCATCACAGAAATATCATAAAAGAAGAATACGATATACCGATAGAACAGACAATAGAGCAGGAGGTGGATGTGATGTGCAATCTGAGTCAAGGAAGCGGGAATCGCAGAAGGGCGAAATGAAGGACGAGCCGAGGAAATCATTGAAACAGGCTATGAATTCGGACTGTCAGAACAGGATATACTGGAGCGGTTACGGAAGAAGCTGAGTATTTCATTGCAGAAGGCGCAGGAATATCTGTTAATGTTTGGGAAGCGGACGGTGTAGAATAATGGAAATCAAAGGAGTTGGGAAATCACCTGCTAATAAAGCAGATGATTTTCTAACTCCTTTTTAAACGTTCTCCCAACAGGAATAATATGATTATGAATATGCAGATAAAGGTTGGTCTTGTCATAGGATGTAATAAAATTTGTATTAATAATATATTTTCTGTGGCAGCGGGTGAAATACGATGGAAGTATTTTAGCAATGGAAGATAAAGAATAGGTATTACTTGTAAAGCCGCCGTCGGGACAAGTGAAAGTCAGATAATGCCCGTTTGCTTTTATGAGTAAAATATTTGATAAACACACGTGAGTCGTAACATCATTTAATAATTTAATGGTCAGATAGTTGTTATCAGTCGTATTGGATAATGTGGCGAGCAGCTCTTTCATGGCATGAACCAGTACAGCTTCATTATAGGGCTTTTCAAGGTAATGGTAGCAGTGGACATCATTAACACATTTTTGGATAGTATCAGAGGTGCCGGTGCTAAAAAGCACAGGGGTTGTCCGACAAGCAGGAAGACTTCGGATATACCGGGCAAAAGTGATGCCGTTAAAGGCATCGGAAGCGGATGAGAGCTGTATGTCAAGAATAAAAATATCATACTGAACTGATAAAATGGATTTTTGAGCATCATTATAATTTTGACAACAGGTATAATGAAATTGCGGCCAGTGTTTTTTAAGAATATTATATAAAATTTGTAATTCTGTACAATTGTCTTCTAAAAGTAATATATTCATACAAATCCCCGTTTCTGAATAACTTAATATATAAGTATTTTAAGGTCTTATTATAAAGATGTCAAAAAGAAACAGGGTATTGAGGTATAAAAAATTGTCATTGGGGAAAGTTGTCTTGAAATTTAGGAAAAACAGACCTATGATTGCAATAAATTATCGCATATGCAATAAATAAAATCACAATTAGGAAGGAAATAAAGATGAAAAACACAAAATTCAGTGTATTTAAACTGGCAGCTTGTATGCTTGCACTGGCAGGCTGCATATTGCTGTGGCCAAATCAGCAGACCTATGCCGCCGAACTTCAGAAGGATAATTATAATGGCTGGTATTATGAAAACGGACAGGCATATTGGTATGATAACGGTGTACTGGCACGGTCAAAAGAAGTTTATGATCCACAGACAGATGCATGGTATTGGTTTGAAGCAGATGGAACAATGGCAAGGGATAAGGATGTCTTTATTGTATTAAATGCAGACGGAACAGGAAAGTGGACACGTTACGACAGCGACGGCAGAATGGTAAAAGGAGAAAGCTACAAAAACGGTGCATGGTATTATTTTGATTTAACGACAGGTGCTATGGCAAAGGGTTTTGTTAATCTTCCACAGTCAGATGATCCGAATGGCAAGTGGGTATACTATGATCCGATCACAGGAAAAATGCAGTATGGAGAGCAGTATATTGATGGATACTGGTATTATTTTGATACAGCTACCGGAAAGATGGCGCATGGAAAATATTACCGTGACGGTGCATATTACTATTACGACACAGTAACCGGAATTATGCAGTACGGAGAACAGACAATTGATGGGGACGAATATTATTTTGATACAGAAACCGGAGCAATGGTTACCGGAGAAGTTGAACGTGATGGAAGGTACTACTATTATGATGATGAAACCGGAGCAATGCTGGGACTTGGTGAGCAGATTGTAAAATATGCAGAAAAATTTTTAGGTACACCTTATACGTGGGGAGGTACATCACCGGATACCGGATTTGACTGTTCGGGATTTACACAGTACGTATACAGTAATTTTGGAATAGATTTAGACAGGACATCATCAGCACAGAGAAGACAGGGAGAAGCTGTAGATGAAGATGATATTATGCCGGGCGATTTGGTGTGCTATAGTGGACATGTTGCAATTTATGTAGGAAATGGACAGGTTATTCATTCACCACAGGAGGGCGAAGTGGTTAAAATTTCCAATATGCATATGATGTCGATTATAACGATTAGAAGATTTATAGATTAGTTTTTCTTGCACAATGTATTTTTTTATGATAGTATACATAAAAGCGTATTGTGTATACTATCATAAAATTTAAAACGGAGAGGTTGGTATATGGGTCGAATAGCAGGAATACAGATTAAGAATTACGGTTCGTTAAAGAATATAAAACTGGGGAAATTATTAGGCGATAATAGCGGCAGGGAATTAACCAACATGAATGCCATTATAGGGCAGAGCGGAACGGGTAAGAGTACGCTTGCCGATGCGTTTGGCTTTTTAGCAGACTGTATGGAAAAAGGTGTTGAGACTGCATGCGATTTGAATAATCGCGGCGGATATGAAAGTATTATATCACAGGGGGTTAATGGCTCAATAGAATTTGAAATTTATTATCGTGAAACAAGTAATGAACCACCTATTACATATGAACTGTGCATTGGGCTGGATAAATATGAAAGACCCATCGTAGAAAAAGAAAGACTTCGTCAAAGACGTGCAAATGAACGTTATGGACGTCCAATGTCTTTTTTGTATCTGGAATATGGAAAAGGTTATGCGTTTAAAGGCGATAATAGTGGATTTGTAGAAGAAGAAAATAAGGAAATTGGGGAAAAAGTGGATGTTGAGTTAGCAGATCCAAGGCAGCTGGGAATTGTAACATTAGGAGAGTTAAGAGAACATCCAAGAATTGTACGATTTAAAAACTTTTTGAAAAATTGGTATTTATGTTATTTTAGTCCGACGGCAGCGAGGGAAATTCCAAATGCGGGACCACAAAAGTATTTAAACCGTCTGGGAAATAATGTAAATAATGTTGCACAATATCTGTATAGAGAAGACCCGAAAGATTTTATGAAGGTATTAAAGAGTATACAGACCAAGCTGCCGGGAATCCAGCAGATAACACCGGTTAAATTACAAAATGGCCAGTTAGTGCTGGAATTTTTAGAAAAAGGATTTAACAGGCCTTTTTATTCGCAGAAGATGTCAGACGGTACGTTGAAATTATTTGCATATTACCTGTTATTGTATGAAAAAGATGCAAGACCATTGGTATTTATTGAAGAACCGGAGAATGGATTGTATCATAAGTATCTTTCTGATTTGGCAGCTCAGATGAAGAATAGTATTAAAAATACATATTCCAAGCAGTTATTTATTACTACACACAGTCCATTTTTTGTAAATGCACTGTCACCGGAAGAAGTATGGGTTTTACAGAAACAGGAAGACGGCTTCTCGACAATTACACGGGCTTCTGATTTTGAGTATGTGAAACAGTTATGTGAGTCAGAGGTTGAATTGGGAGATTTATGGTACAGCAATTATTTTGGATAATACGAGGTGGATATGGAAGAATATGCATACATTGAAATTTTGATAGAGGATCAGTCGGGAGAAATTCTTGTAAAAAATATAATGGATAAGTATATAACTGAAGTTCCGGGTATCACGTACAAAATTCATAGTTTTAAGGGAATTGGTAAAATACCGAAAAAAGTGAATAAATTATCACAGGTTAAGACACAAAAATTATTAAATGATTTACCGATGTATTTAAAAGGAATTGGACGCACGCTGGAGAGTATGCCGGGTAAAAAAGCTATTTTTGTTATTCTTGACAGTGATGATGCGGATTGTGCCGAATTAAAAAAAGATTTGGTTGAGATGTATGAAAAATCAGGAGTAACCGTTGATGTGTATTTTTGTATTGCAATAGAAGAAATGGAAGCGTGGCTTCTAGGGGATGAGAAAGCAATAGAAGAAGCATATCCACAGGCCAAAATGCCGTTGTTAAGAAAATACGTTCAGGATAGTATTGTAGGAACATGGGAGTATTTGGCGGATGTAGTTTATAGCGGCGGTGTGAATGCCTTAAAAAAGAAAGCGGAGTCTTATTATGAGATAGGGTTGTTTAAATGTGAATGCGCCGGAAATATTGGAATGTATTTAAATATTCATGAAAATAAATCACCAAGTTTTAATTATTTTATAAATAAGCTGAATGATTTTTGTGAAGTTTAGTTTAGAATAATTCATATAACGCAGCAAAAGAGCCACAGCACGTGTCCTCTTTTCCTGCGTTATATTTTTTTAATACATTCACCTATTGACATAGTAGGTAGATAGGAATATTATCTTGATAAAACAAAGGATTGGAGAACAGGCATATGATGATTTCTTCAAAGGGCAGGTATGCCCTGCGGGTTATGGTATTTCTTGCGGAGCATAACTCAGATGAATATGTACCGCTAAAAGAAATATCGGAAAAAGAGCAGATTTCACAGAAGTATCTGGAGAGCATTGCAAGAATGTTGTCCAAAGAACATTTAATAGAAGGCATCAGCGGACACGGCGGAGGTTACCGGCTGGCAAGAAAACCGGAAGACTACCGGATTAGTGAAATATTGAGATTGACGGAGGGAACACTTGCACCGGTATCCTGCTTAAAGGACGATGCAGTGCCCTGCGACAGGGCAGGTGATTGCTGTACACTGCCAATCTGGAAAGGGCTGGCGGAGCTTGTGGATAAATATTTTGACAGCATGACACTGAAAGAAGTCGCAGAGAATGCCAGACAGCAGATGATACAAAATCAGAGATCAAATGAAAAAAGTTGATACAATATTACCCTGCCGGATACAAACAGGCAGGTTTGTGTCACAACAAAAATACACATAAAACAGCTTGCAATTAGGGTGATATAAAAATCAGGAGGAACAATCATGTCAGAAAAAGAATTACTGAATGTAAAAGATTTAGTTGTAGATGTAGAGGAAAAGGAAATTTTACACGGGGTCAACCTTACGATTCGTCCGGGAGAAACCCACGTACTGATGGGACCGAACGGAACCGGTAAATCTACACTGGGTTATACACTGCTTGGCAATCCACGCTACACGGTAAAGCAGGGGGAAATCTGGTTTGACGGAAAAAATATCACCGCAGAACCGGTTAATGAGCGTGCAAAGGCAGGCATCTTTTTATCTTTCCAGAATCCGCTGGAAGTGCCGGGGGTGACACTCAGCTCCTTTATCAGAAATGCGGTAGAACAAAAGACCGGTAAACGAATCCGTCTGTGGGAGTTTAAAAAGCAGCTGGAAGCGGCAATGGAACTGCTTGATATGGATAAATCCTACGCTGAGCGTGATTTGAATGTCGGATTTTCCGGCGGCGAAAAAAAGAAAGCCGAGATTTTACAGCTCTTAATGTTAAAACCAAAGCTGGCAATTCTTGATGAAACCGACTCCGGACTGGACGTTGATGCCGTGCGCACTGTATCAGCCGGTATCCGTGAATATCAGAAAAACAGCGAAGGCAGTCTGCTGGTTATCACACACAGCACGAAGATTTTAGAATCCCTTCCGGTAGATTATACACATGTTATGGTTGAAGGAAAAATCATTAAGACAGGCGGTGCATGGCTTGTTGATGAGATTAATGAAAGCGGTTTTGCAGGCTACGAGGCAGAGGAGCACAGGTAGGAGAGCAGAGAATCAAGCATACAGCAAACAGCGGAAAGGGAGTAACAGGCAATGAAAGAAAAAAGCTATGTGGAAGACATCGACAGAAGCGTTTATGATTTCAAAGATGATGAAAAAGATGCGTATAAATTGCAGGCGGGTCTGACACCGGAGATTGTAGAAAAATTATCAAAAGAAAAAAATGACCCGGTGTGGATGCAGAACTTCCGTTTACAGGCATTACAGATTTACAATGAAATGCCCGTACCAGACTGGGGACCGTCGATTGAAGGACTGGATATGGCAAATATCGTGACCTATGTCCGTCCAAATACGAATATGAAGGCAAAGTGGTCAGACGTGCCGGAAGACATTAAAAATACATTTGAGCGGCTCGGTATCCCACAGGCAGAGCGGAAATCCCTTGCCGGTGTCGGCGCGCAGTACGACTCTGAACTGGTATACCACAATGTGCGCGAGGAGGTTGCGGCACAGGGAGTTGTATACACGGATATGGAGAGTGCCTTAAAAGGCGAATATGCCGACATGGTACAGAAGCATTTTATGAAGCTGGTAAAGCCGAACGACCACAAATTTGCGGCACTGCACGGTGCAGTATGGTCCGGTGGTTCATTTGTGTATGTGCCAAAGGGGGTATCGGTAGAAATTCCGTTACAGTCGTATTTCCGGTTAAATGCGCCGGGAGCAGGACAGTTTGAGCATACGCTGATTATTGTGGATGAGGGTGCAGACCTGCATTTTATCGAGGGCTGTTCCGCACCGAAATATAACGTGGCAAATCTGCATGCAGGCTGTGTGGAACTGTTTGTCGGCAAAAATGCAAGACTGCGGTATTCTACGATTGAAAACTGGTCAAAGAATATGTACAACTTAAATACAAAGCGCGCACTCGTTGAAGAAGGCGGCACGATTGAATGGGTTTCAGGTTCATTTGGTTCGCACGTTTCTTACCTGTATCCGATGAGCATTTTAAAGGGCAAGGGCGCAAAAATGGAGTTTACAGGCATTACATTTGCAGGAAAAGGACAAAATCTGGATACCGGAGCCAAGGTTGTACACAGTGCGCCGGATACCAGCTCTTATATTAATACAAAGTCGATTTCAAAGGACGGCGGTATTTCGACATTCCGATCTTGCGTTGTAGTGGCAAAGAATGCGAAGAACGCAAAGTCTTCCGTATCCTGCCAGTCCCTGATGTTAGATGCCATATCCCGCTCGGATACGATTCCGGCGATGGATATCCGCACAAAGGATGCCAATGTCGGACATGAAGCACAGATTGGCAGTATCAGTGATGAAGCCGTATTTTATCTGATGTCCCGCGGCATGAGCGAGGAAGATGCGAGAGCCTGCATTGTCAGTGGATTTGCAGACAATGTATCAAAGGAGCTGCCACTGGAATATGCGGTTGAAATGAACAATCTGATTCGGTTGGAAATGAAAGGCAGTATTGGCTAGAAATGCGGAATGGAGATTAATATGAAAGAAACAGTGAATATAAAAATAAATCAGTTACCGTCTAAGACATGGCACTGGCTGAAATTAAATGAAACGAATTTTGCATGGACCGATGAAGCACAGGGCTGTACAATTGTAAAAAAAGAAAGCACAGAAAACGAAGCATTATCGGGCGGTAAAGAAACAGCAGAAGCATTGGCGGACATTAAAGCTTTCGAAGCGGTGGAAACCGGAGCGGGACGTCAGGCAGACTGCGTGTTTAAGGCAGTGGCGCCGGAAAGAATAACGGCGGCAGCAGGCAGAGAACGGACAAATCCTGTGGTATATGAAATCAGCGGCACAGATACGGCATCTGCCGGTATGTTAGACATTTATGCAGAGGAAAACAGCCGGATTACGGTTGTGGAGCGTTTTACAAAAAAGAGTCCGGAAGAAAAGAATCTGGCATTCCGTACACGCATGATTGCAGCAAAAAACAGTAAAATCCGTCTGGTGCAGGTCATAGCCCTCGGCGAGGAGCAGACCCTTTTATCCGATACAGGCTGTGTCTGTGATGAAAATGCGCAGGTCGAGCTGTTGCAGTTATTTATCGGCAAGGGTCATGTATACAACGGCGTGCGTACAGATTTAAAGGGCGAGCGTGCGGATTTTCAGGCGCAGACAGGCTATCTTGTGCAGAATACCCAGCTTTTGGATATAAATTATATTGTAAATCACATCGGCAAGAAGACAACCAGCAATGTGACGGCGGACGGCACGTTAAAAGATGCCGCACACAAAGTATTCCGCGGTTCGATTGATTTTAAACGCGGCGCTTCGGGTGCAAAGGGAACGGAAAGCGAACAGGTACTGCTTCTGGGCGATGATGTCATCAATCAGACCATTCCGCTGATTCTTTGTGCGGAAGAAGATGTAGAAGGCAATCACGGTGCGGCAATCGGCGAACTTGATGAAGAAACACTGTTATATTTTGCGGCAAGGGGCATTGATAAAAAACATGCCGAAGATATTATGACACGGGCAAAGCTTGAACTTTTAACCCATAAGATTGACGATGAAGAAACAAAGGAATTTGCGGAAGAGCAGTTAAGTGAGGTATTGACAGATGACAGCTTATGATTACAGACAGGATTTTCCCCTGTTACGGGAAAATAAAACGGTTTATATTGATAATGCGGCAACGGCACAGCGGCCGGACTGCGTACTGGAAGCGGAAAAGCATTTTTATGAAACGGCAAATGCCAATCCCCTGCGAGGATTCTATCCGTTGAGCCTTGCGGCGACCGAGCAGTACGAAGAAGCAAGAAAGACCGTGCAGAAATTTATTCATGCGAAATCTTCCAAAGAGATTATTTTTACAAGAAATACGACAGAAAGCTTAAATCTGGTGGCATACAGCTACGGCCTTTCAAACCTGCGTGAGGGTGATGAAATTGTGGTTAGTATTATGGAACACCACAGCAACCTGCTTCCGTGGCAGATGGTGGCAAGACAGACCGGCGCAGTATTAAAATTCCTGGAATGTACACAGGAAGGAACGCTTCCTGACGAGGTGCTTGAAGCTGCGATTACGGAAAAGACAAAGCTTGTGGCAGTTGCACAGGTATCCAATGTCTTAGGCTGTGTCAATCCGGTTGAAAAAATCGTAAAACTGGCGCATGAAAAAGGCGCGGTTGTGGTTGTCGATGCCGCACAGAGCGCACCGCATATGCCGGTGGACGTAACGGCACTCGATGTCGATTTTCTCGCATTTTCGGGTCATAAGCTTATGGGACCTATGGGAATCGGTGTTTTATACGGAAAGGAAGAACTGTTAGAAAAAATGCCGCCGTTTTTAACGGGCGGAGAAATGATTTCTTCCGTAACAAGAGAGGGCGCAACGTATGCTAAACTGCCGCACAAATTTGAAGCGGGTACGGTCAATGCGGCAGGGGCTGCCGGACTTGCGGCGGCAATCCGCTATGTTGAAAAAATCGGTTTTGATACGATTATGGCAAAGGAAGAAGCACTTACAAAGCGCGCCATGGAGGGCTTAAAGAAAGTGCCGCATCTGCATATTTTAGGCGATGAAGCCCCTGAAAATCATACGGGAATTGTTGCATTTACAATAGAAGGCGTACACCCGCATGATGTCAGCGAAATCCTTTCGTCAGACGGAATTGATGTGCGTGCGGGTCATCACTGCGCACAGCCGCTTTTAGAGTATCTGGGTGTACACAACGCAACGCGCGCAAGCTTTATGTTTTATAATACGCCGGAGGAAGTGGATGCATTTGTAGAAAGCACGGCGCAAATCAGAAGGAGAATGGGATATGGAGAATAGAAGCTTTTATAATGAAATTCTGACGGAACATAATATGCGCCCGGAATTTAAACACGACCTGCCGGATGCCAATATTGTTCTGGAAGGGGTCAATCCGAACTGCGGCGATGATATCTGGCTGAAATTAAAAGTAGAAAACGGTATCATTGAAGACGGCGCATTTGTCGGGGACGGTTGTGCCATTTCACAGGCATCAGCAGACATTATGCTTGGCATGATTATCGGAAAGTCCAAAGAAGAGGCACTGCGCCTCGGAAAGCTGTTTTTACGCATGATTCAGGGCGAAGCAGATGACGAAGAAATCGAACAGCTTGAAGAAGCTTCGGCGTTAAAAGATATTGCCCATATGCCTGCGCGTGTAAAATGTGCCGTTCTTGGCTGGCATACGCTGGAAGAAGCGTTAAAAAAACTTTGACCAATTTGTATATCTGTGTTATGTTAAAAGAGAAACAGAGGACAGATTACAAAAGGGGGCATATTTTTTATGACTAAAATGCTGAAAAGCATCATTGCCGGTGCGGCAGTTCTGATTGGTGCATGTTTTATCGGACAGACCCAGCCGGTGCAGGCAGCAGATGATTATGCACTGCGTCTGGCAGAGGATAACCAGTGGTACTATTATCAGGATGACGAAGTCGATACAGCGTATCAGGGACTTGCGTTAAACGAATATGGCTGGTGGTACGTATCGGACGGTACAATTGACTGGGATTATGCCGGGATGGCGTTAAATGACTACGGCTGGTGGTATGTATCTAATGGTACAGTGGATTTTAACTACACCGGAATGGCATTAAACGAATATGGCTGGTGGTACTTTAACAATGGGGTACTGGATTTTAACTATACCGGAATGGCGTTAAACGATTACGGCTGGTGGTATTTTAATAAGGGCCATCTTGATTTGTCATATACGGGAATGGCACGCAATGAATACGGCTGGTGGTATTTTGACAATGGGATGCTTGATTTGACGTATACAGGCATGGCATGCAATAAATACGGCTGGTGGTATTTTACAGATGGATTACTGGATTTAGAGTATTACGGTTTAGGTGAAAATGAGTACGGTTTATGGCTGTATGAAGACGGACGGATTAATTTTAATTATACGGGAAGCATCACGGACGGTTCACAGATTTACATCATTCAGAAGGGCTATGTTACAGAGATTTCAAAGGTACGTTGTAACCTTGATCCGAATGATCCGTATTACAATTATGAATACGCGTACAGAACAGGCGATACATCCGTTATTAAAACAGATGAACAGGAAGCGTTTTTTGAAGGCTTGTCCGCTTGTCTGGATGCTGCATTTGAGTATAATACCCTGTTTGAACAGGAAAAAGCAGTACACGATTACATGGTGTTAAATTCAGCATATGATTATGAAAGTTATCAGAACGGAACCGTACCGGAGGTATCACATACGGCAGAAGGCATATTTGTCTATAAGACAGCGGTATGTGACGGATATGCCGGTGCGTTTAAGCTGTGCATGGATATTTTAGGAATTCCATGTGAAACGATTACCGGAACAGCAGGTGGTATCGGACATGCATGGAATGCGGTAATGCTTGATGATGAGTGGTATATGGTAGATGTAACATGGGATGATCCGGTACCGGATACGCCGGGACAGGTGCTGTATGGGTATTTTAACATTACAGATGAAAAAATGAAGCAGGATCATACCTATACAAGTGATATTACGGCAGATGGAACAAAGTATTATTATCTTGGAATGCAGGAAAATTATTTTACAGATGCAGAGATAGATGATTATTATGCTTATATCAGTGAAAAGGCATCAGAAACATCAGGGAATGTTACAATTACGGCAATGGTAGAAAGTACGGATCAGGAAATTGACAGTGAATGGCTGGGTACATTTACAGATTCAGGCAGACTGGAGATTTCATATCGTGAACTGAGTCTTTCAGTTCAGTGGTCAGGGCATATCGCAACATTTACATGGACGTTGAAAAGATAGAAAATATTCAGGAGGAATAACATGGCGTTGTTTATGACACGGAAGAAAAGAGAGCAGATTGGGGATGAGATTGATGATTTACTGATGCGTCAGTATCATCACAGATGTAAGCTCGAAGAGGCACAACAGGCCGGAAACGAAGAACGTGTGCAGTATGAAAAGAATAAGATAGAAGAGGAAGAACTTCAGATTCAGAAATTAAGAAAAAAGCTTGCATAGCAGGCGTGGAGATGCTATGAAGTATTCAATTGTAATCGTTACATATAATCGTTGCGATTTATTAAAAGAGTGTATTACATGTGCGTTGCAGCAGACAATTGCTGCAACGCATATTGTCGTAATTGACAATGCATGCACAGATGATACCGACAGGTATTTAAACAGCCTTTCAATACCGCAGCTTGTACATTACCGGCTGGATCATAATGCAGGCGGGGCCGGCGGCTTTTATGCAGGACTCAAAAAGGCGCATGAACTGGGAGATGAAGCACACATTATAATAGATGATGATGCAATGCTTTCTAAAGATTTTGCAGAACAGCTGCTGGACAAAGCACGGAAAAATCCAGAGATACTTGCATTTGCAGGGGTTGTAAAGACGGATGGCTGTATTGTCCGGGATCACCGTCAGCGGATGAAAAGACCGGGATTCAGAATGGAAAAAATCCCACTGGAGGAATATCAAAAGGAGTCTTTTTACTGCGATACGGCCTCCTTTTGTGGCTTGATGATCCGTGATGAGGTGATTGAGCGGATCGGATATCCGCAAAAAGAGTATTTTATATGGTATGATGATACAGAATACTGTGTAAGAATCCGTGAAATCTCCCAGATTATGGTGATTCCTGCAGCAGTATTAAATCACAAAACGGTGTTTAAACCGATGGACTGGCCAAGGCACTATACATGGAAAGATTACTATGGAATCAGAAACCGCATGCACATGGTGCGTACCCATGGAAATTTGTGGGACTATGTGGTTTTGCGGCTGCTTTTGTGGACGGGCAGCGGTATGCGTAACAGAATATTTGCACTGGTTCATCTGCATCATGAGGATTGGAAAGAAGAAGTATCCATCTATAAGCGGGGAATCCGTGATGGAAAGAAATTTTTAAAAGAGAAACAGAGGTAGAGAAATATGCATAGTGAACAGACGGAACTGCATTTGCAGCATATGATTGAGCGGGCGCAGATGGGAATGCAGGGCGAAGAAAAAGAGATTGAGGAACTGCTTTTTGATGAGGTCTATACGTTAGTTTATACGATTTACAAGGATAAAGAAAAGACACAGAAAGTAGTGCGGACCATTTTGGAAAAGTATGTTGCAAATCTTTCGGAAAGAAAAATTCTGGATGTACATAAAAATGTTCAGGTCTATGCAATTGTGCGGATTTATCAGGCGTTGGGTAAAAAGAACGGGACATTATATACAGCAGCTGAAAATATGAAAGCATATGAATACACCGTTATTGCAGATGATTCAGAATTTGAAAAAATTGCAGATACTTACGCAGATGCGTTCGAGAGCGTACATGCCTATAAAGGCAAACCGGAAGCATTTCAGAATTTAAAGGCAGAAAAGATGATAATGGCTGCTTTATATATGTATGAAAAATGTACTGTCAATGAAATCAGCAGAACCTTAAAAATTGATGAAAGCATTGTGAAAAATGAAATTGCACAGTTAAAGGAATGTATGCTCAAAATAGGAAAGAGCATGGCAGTCAAAGAAAAACGGTCACAGGAAAATGTGCAGATGCGTAAAAAGCATGAGAAAACGCATCCGGGTGATGAACAGGACGAAAAAGGACTGGTCGACTACCTTTTGCCGAATCTGGGAAAAGGAGCAAGAACAGCAATTGATATAGCAGCTTCGGTTGTTGTTATAGCTGTCTATTTTCTGATTTTTCATTAAATGTATTGAAACAACACAAGAATTAGTGTATCATTAATTGATTGCATCTTACAGGGTGCTATATATTGAATTGAGGATAGATTATGAAACTAATTATACAGATACCTTGTTTTAATGAGGCAGAAACCTTAGAGGTTACATTAAATGATTTGCCGACACACATCGATGGAATTGATGAAATAGAGTATTTGATTATT
>ENA-ORTY01002031-ORTY01002031.1-human-gut-metagenome-genome-assembly--contig:-NODE-2031-length-20432-cov-4.942435_pt1 | contig 20432 bp, 13 predicted proteins | sample MGYA00241917_ERZ509198 | MGnify/ENA primary metagenome ERZ509198 (study PRJEB26280, sample SAMEA2338857) | human gut metagenome | biome: human gut; feature: human-associated habitat; material: faeces...
CAGCTTTCGCTGACCAGAATCACGCACCAAGTCTCACGTGCGTTCGACTTGAAAGTAAAAACTGAGATGAAATCTGATTTCCGGGAAAATTTGATTTCAAGAATTAAGTATAGCATACTTTGAAAAGAGGTGTATAGAAAAAGTTCTTCGTTTATAAAAAGTTCACAAATCGTTTACCGGTTTGTGTATTGTGCGATGACTTATTCAGTGGTAAAATATAGATTATGTTTAGCGGCTTATAGCCGCAAAGAAGGAAAGGTACAGGAGAACTACATGAATATTATAGAAAAAATTTTTGGAACCCACAGCGAGCGGGAACTGAAATCAGTTTATGCGATCGCGGATAAAATCGAAAGTTATCGTCCTCAGATGCAGGCATTGTCTGATGAGGAGCTGCGTGGTAAAACAAAAGAATATAAAGAAAGACTTGCAAAAGGAGAAACTCTGGATGATCTTCTTCCGGAAGCTTTTGCAACTGTCCGTGAAGCTGCAAAACGTGTGCTTGGCATGGAGCATTACCGGGTACAGCTCATCGGTGGTATCGTTCTTCATCAGGGACGTATCGCAGAGATGAAGACTGGTGAAGGTAAGACACTTGTTTCCACATCTCCGGCATATCTGAATGCACTGGAAGGAAAAGGTGTTCATATCGTTACTGTCAATGATTACCTGGCAAAACGTGATGCTGAATGGATGGGAAAAGTACATGAGTTCCTGGGACTGACCGTAGGCGTGGTTCTGAATGATATGGATCATGACGAACGTAAGAAAGCATATGAGTGTGATATTACGTATGTTACCAATAATGAACTTGGTTTCGATTATCTGCGTGACAATATGGTTATCTACAAGGAGCAGCTGGTACAGCGTGATCTGCACTATGCCATCATCGATGAGGTTGACTCTGTATTGATCGATGAGGCACGTACACCGCTGATCATTTCCGGACAGAGCGGCAAATCCACCAAGCTGTATGAGGCATGTGACATTCTGGCAAAACAGATGAAACGTGGTGAGGCAAGTCAGGAATTTTCCAAAATGGATGCCATCATGGGTATTGAAATCGAGGAAACCGGTGATTTCATCGTAAATGAGAAAGATAAAGTCATCAACCTGACACAGGAAGGTGTGGAAAAAGTCGAGAAATTCTTCAAGATTGACAACCTTGCAGATGCTGAGAACCTTGAGATCCAGCACAATATCATCCTTGCACTGCGTGCACATAACCTGATGCACCGTGATCAGGATTATGTAGTTGCGGATGATGAGATCCTGATCGTTGATGAGTTTACCGGACGTATTATGCCGGGACGTCGTTATTCTGACGGACTTCATCAGGCAATTGAGGCAAAAGAGCATGTAAAAGTAAAACGTGAGAGCAAGACGCTTGCAACCATTACATTCCAGAACTTCTTCAATAAATATGCAAAGAAAGCAGGTATGACAGGTACAGCCCTGACAGAGGAAAAAGAGTTCCGTGATATCTACGGCATGGACGTTATCGAGATTCCGACCAACCGTCCGATCGCACGTATCGACAGAGAAGATGCTGTATACAAGACAAAACAGGAGAAATTCGAGGCAGTTGTACAGGAAGTTGTGAAAGCACATGAAACTGGTCAGCCGGTTCTGGTTGGTACGATCACGATCGAGACTTCCGAACTTTTGAGCAGAATGCTGAAAAAAGAAGGTATTCAGCACAGCGTATTAAATGCGAAATTCCATGAACTTGAGGCTGAAATCGTAGCGCAGGCCGGTGTACATGGTGCAGTAACGATCGCAACTAACATGGCAGGCCGTGGTACTGATATCAAACTGGATGATGAGGCAAAAGCTGCCGGTGGTCTGAAAATCATTGGTACCGAGCGTCATGAATCCCGTCGTATTGACAATCAGCTGCGTGGACGTTCCGGTCGACAGGGAGATCCGGGTGAATCCCGTTTCTATATTTCTCTGGAAGATGATCTGATGCGTCTGTTCGGTTCTGAAAAACTGATCAATATGTTCAACGCAATGGGTGTTCCGTATGGTGAGCAGATTGAGCATAAGATGCTTTCCAGTGCAATCGAGAAAGCACAGGAGAAGATCGAGGGTAACAACTTTGGTATTCGTAAAAACCTGTTGGAGTACGATCAGGTTATGAACGATCAGAGAGAGATTATCTACGGCGAGCGCCGTCGTGTCCTGGATGGAGAGAACATGCGCAGTGCCATTTATAAGATGATCACAGACCGTGTGGAAGATACCGTAGATCACTGTGTATCGGATGAAGAAGGTAAGAAGTGGGATGTTCTGGAGTTAAATGAACTGCTGATCCCTGTCATTCCGATGCAGCCGTTAGGGGACGATGAGGTTCAGAGTCTGAACGCAAACGAACTGAAACATATGCTCAAAGAGCGTGCAGTGAAGTTATATGAGGCAAAAGAAGCAGAGTTCCCGGAGGAAGAGATGATTCGTGAGCTGGAGCGTGTCGTTCTGTTGAAAACCATTGATCGTAAGTGGATGGATCATATTGATGATATGGAGATTCTCCGTGAAGGCATCGGTCTTCAGGCATATGGCCAGAGAGATCCGCTGGTTGAGTACAAGATGGCCGGATTTGAAATGTTTGATGAGATGACGGCAAACATTCAGGAAGAAACCATCCGCCTGCTGTTCCATGTAAAAGTAGAGCAGAAGGTTGAACGTGAGGAGGTTGCCAAAGTAACCGGAACAAACAAAGACGATTCCCTGCAGAGAGCACCGAAAACACGGGAAACTAAAAAAGTATATCCAAATGATCCGTGCCCATGCGGAAGCGGTAAGAAATACAAACAGTGCTGCGGAAGAAAGGCATAGAAAGTGTAAAATACTATATGAAATAAAAAAATGGCATCTGAACGATGATATCGTCAGGTGCCATTTTTGGGTGAAAAGATGTTAATTTTGACAGAAAATATCTTTTATATACAGCGAAAATAATTTCGTTATGTCGTGGAGGATTACGGCAAAGGAAACGTTACTTCGACAAGAAAAAGCGTTTTATCTTTCTGCGTAAAAGTCAGGGTTCCATGGTGCATTTTGGCTATTTTTTCCGCACTTTTTAATCCGATACGGTTGCTTTCAATGCCGGTCAGGTCTTTTTTTACTGCATTGGAAAGTATGATCTGGAAAATATCATTTTTCTGAGAAATCTGTAAAGTCACTGGTTCCGATTTATCCCCATATTTCAAAACATTAGAAAACAGATTTTGAAACAACCGCTTCAGGGATGTTTCATCGCCTTCGATCTGTCCGTACAATGGAGCTATGGTTTCTGATGTCTGAAATCCGGCAAGCCGGAGAAAATCCAGATGCTCGGAGAGCATGTGCTGTACATTTTTCAGAGGAACCGGAACCAGAAGAGGGGATTGCGGGGGTTCGTAAACCAGAGAATATTCAAACATGCGGTCGGTCAGCTGCTGGATGTCTTCTGTTTTTTGCAGACAGCGCCGGACATATTCAGATTGTTGCTCTGGATTGCGGCCAAGTGCCAGAATATCCAGATAACCATGTAAAATGGTTAGTGGTGTGCGCAGATCATGGGACATGGCAGTGATGAGGTCCTGATTGGCCCGACGGCTTTCCACTTCCTGCTGTATGTTGGTGTACAGAGTATTGCGCATCTGATCCAGTTCCCGTGCGAGGACACCAAGCTCATCATTTCCCATGGAAGCGATGGGATGATTTAAATCCCCACCGGACATTTGCAAAATGTGGTCTTTTAGAATGCCGATGTCCTGTACTTTTTTCCGCAAAAACAAAAGTGGCAGTAACAGCAACAGAAAGAGTGCAACTCCGATGGAAAACAGGAACCACGGAATGGTCAGTTTGGAGTTGTGGAAACTGGAGACATACAGTTCGCCGGTTTCGTTTTTAAATTCTACTTTTATCTGAAAATAATCTTCGATTCCGTTCAGAGGTAACACGCTTGCGTAATTACTGTATGTGATCTGAAAGATCATGTTGGTAAAAAAGTTCCAGTTCTTGCTGTGAACGATGTCGGCGGTATGCTGTGTACGAAAGTAACGTTCAGACCCACTGTAAATTGCGATGCCAGTGTAAGAATCCAGGCAGTCAAAAAATGGTTTGAACGCTGCCTGCTCCTGCTTATTATTTTCGGAAGAAGGCAGGTCGTAATTTTTAGCACGTTCTGTGAGCTCTGTCTTAAGAGTCTCGCGGTCCAGATCCATACCGGGAATGTGGCGGGCAATTTTCCATGCACAGGGCATCATATGCCAGGTGAGAGAAAAACCACCAACGGCCAGCATGAAGGAAAGCAGGATCGTGACAAGAAACTGCAAGCGGATCCGTGGAATTTTCCAAAGGGGGTTTTTGTCACAGAGGACAGTAAAATGTTTTGTGTGGGAACGCAATTCTTTGTGTTTAATTTTCTTTGTCACAGCGGTAGCCCCTTCCCCAGACAGTTTTGATCAGTGTCGGATTTTTCGGATCGTCCTCAATCTTCCGGCGCAGATTCCGGATATGCACCATAATGACGTTGTTCGCCCCATAGTAATATGGTTCGTTCCAGATAGATTCATAAAGGTGCTCTGTGGAGAAAATCTGTCCAGGATGCATCAGAAGCAGGAGCAAAATGGAGTATTCAGTATCTGTTAATTCCACAGGAAGACCGTTTTTGGTCACTTCCTGCGTCAGTTCATCCAACTGTAACTGGTGATAAGTGATTTTGTCCGGTTGCGAGGGTTGCGCTGGCTTTCCCTGATACACCTGATATCTGCGTATCATGGCTTTGGCTCGACTTACCAGTTCCGCATAAGAAAAAGGTTTTGCAAGGTAGTCATCGCCGCCGCTGGAAAAACCAAGCGTTTTGTCACTTTCCTGGGTGCGGGCACTTAAGAACAGGATCGGGACGTTTGTACTCTTGCGTATTTCCAGACAGGTTTGATAACCATTAAGACCAGGCATCATGATGTCCAGAATGATCAGGTCAAAGGTGTTTTCTTTTAACATGCCGAGAGCCTGGGTTCCGCTGGCGGCTTCATGTACCTGAAAACCTTCTCCGGAGAGGAGAATCTGTATGATCTCCCGGATTTCGGGATTATCGTCTGCGATTAAAATGGCTGCTTGTTCCATGATGATAACGAACCTTTCCATATATTTTTGTAAATTAACGTTTATCACTCACATCATAGCATAGTTATGAAGTTGTAGCATGTTTTCTTAAGAAAGATTCAGAAAGAAGTTCGTCTTGCGAACTTTTTCTGGACAAAGAATCGCAAAACCATTACAATGAAAATTAGGTAAGACCAGCAGACCAAAAAGAGAGTTTGACATAGAGGAGCTGGATCAAAGGAGGATTATTTATGAGTGAGCATGTAACATATGTGGCAAACGGAGGACAGACTTATCAGCCCTGTCAGGATAATGTAAATGTACCTTTTGCATCTTATGAGAAACCGGCCAAACCGAATCCATTACTGCCTGAGCTGGAGCTGAATCAGGATGCCATTGACAAAGGATATGTACTTCCGTCACAGAAACAGCATTTTCTTCCAGGGGTAACATCCGAGATGATGGACTGGTTCTGGGCAAATATGGAAAAAGGATATTATCTGTGGGCTCCGGGCTCTCACAAGAAATTTACATGGGTAAAGACACCGGTAGAGTACGGTATGGAAGCTTCCGTTCATATGATCTCCGAAGCATGTGAACCGGGCGCAGCTGTATTTGGTGGCGAAGGTGTTGAAATCCACAGACTTGCGTTGAAAGAGTTCTTCCCGTTCACCACATGTCTGAAACATGTGATCTGCGAAGGTGTATACAACGATCTCGGTGAACTGGTGGATTCTACGGTTCATATGTGGGAAGATGTAGAAGGTGGCTGTGTGCATATTACAGCAACCGTACAGAACTCCAAAGTATCTGCACCGCCGGCCTTTATCATTGATATCCTGAAAAAAGATCCGAATGCGAAGATCGTACCGAACTTTCTGACCGAACATGAGGATTTTGAAGCAAGTCAGTGGCCGGTATTTTTACCGAAATTATATGATTTATGGAAAAATCATCCGGATCCGTCACAGAATGTACAGTGCTGCCTGGAAGTAGAGAAAACTGCTGAGGGATGGCGTTACATCAAAGAAAACGGTCCGGTTGTATTATAGTTCGATCCGCGCAGTCTGAACGGAGTCTCTGTTTTTTCCATGTAACCTGTGGATATTTGCGGTAGTTAATGTTATAGTAAGCTGTGTGAACAGAGAATGTCTGGAACATTCATTGCAAAATGCAAAAACAGAGACAGGATTGAGATAACGTATGGATAAAAAGAAGAAAAGTGCCGGTTCCAGCTGCGAATACTGTATGAATTACGAATATGATGAGGATTATGAGTACTATGTCTGTACCCAGGATCTGGATCAGGACGAGATGTATCGGTTTATCACCGGGCAGTTCCGGGAATGTCCGTATTATCGTGCAGGAGATGAGTACAGTATTGTAAGAAAGCAGATGTAAACCAGAATCGTGTGCAGATTTGTACACAGAAAAAGAATGAAAAAGAAACGAAAAGTGCGGGAGAACGAGTGGCTCCTGCATTTTTTTGTCTGAGCGTACCGAAAATCACATAAAAATTAAAAATATGTGTAATTTCTTTCCTGAGATGAAATTGCCCGCGGATAAAATGTGAAAAATGTGTGAAAAGCACTACTGGATCCGCCATGTTTTGGACTTATGAGATGGTATGAGGTTTGATAAAATGCAGATATCAAGGTTTGGATAAGGAGGACAAGGTAGTTATGAAGATGAAAAAATTACTGACCATTTTACTGGCAGCATCTATCGTAGCAGGAAGTGCACAGGTGCCGGGACTGACCATGCAGGTACAGGCCGCACAGGTGCAGACACAGGAAAGTGCCGGAAGTGCAACCGCTACTTATAACGGAAAGACATTCAACCGCGCATCTGCCGCATATCAGGATGGCGATGTAAGCTATGAGGGAATGCCATTGTACAACGGAAATGCAGAGGATCTGGATGATTATGTGAATCTGATCATGGACGAGATCGGAGTGGATGGCTGGATCAGTATTCTGGCAGGCAAATCTCCGGTTGGTACTTACGCCGATGAGAATGGAGAGAGCAAAACATACAATGTGCCGATTACAGTAAACCGTGCGGCAGATGTGGGTCTGGATGGAGAGACACAGTGGCCGAATCAGCTGGCACAGGCACAGACCTGGAATACGGATCTGCTGAAACAGGCCGGTTCGGTATATGGCGATGAGATGCGTTCTAAATATGCGACATCATCTATTGGAACCACAGCAGTGGGTGCACATGCGGCACAGATTGATGCCCGTATGAATCCGTTATCCGGACGTTACGATGAGGGATACGGTGAAGATGCATTTATGATCGGAGAGATGGCAGACGCCTGGGCCGGCGGTATGGTTGGCGATAAGTCTGACGTTTATATGAAATCCATTCCGCAGACAAAGCACTGGACCACGTACAATTCCGAGTTTTTCCGTCTGCAGGGCGGCAACAACGTAAGTACTCGTACATTCTATGAGTATTATGGAAAAGCGGCTGAGAAGCCATTTTCAGATGGAACGATCACCGGTTATATGTCTTCTTACGGAAACATGAACCGTGTACCGACGACATCCACATTTATCCATGATTTTGCACAGAAAATAAGCAAAGACGGTGTGACTACAGGTTGTGATTTTATGGCTGAGTATGGTTATATCGACGAGCAGTACCGACTGAATGCATCCGGATTTTCCAACGGATATGATAAGCTGTATTCTTCTTCCCTTCTGGATCGTACCGCATCCATGATTCTGGCTGGTCATATTCAGGGAGGAACCACCGGTATTGCAGATGCTGACATTGCACAGACGATCAAAACCGCGGTGGAGAATCATGTGGAAGGTTTGACAGAGGATGATGTATATAAAGTAGCACGTCCGACAATTGTAACCATGGCACGTTCCGGCGCACTGGATGAACGAGATGAAAACGGTCAGCCGCGTTACTATCCGTATACGGATATCAAGACAGATCATTCTTCCAAAACAAGCCAGGAGACAGAGCTTCAGATGGCTGAAGAGTCTGTGGTATTGCTGAAAAATGAAAATCATACGCTTCCGTTATCCAGTGATTCCAAAGCCGGTGTCTATGGTGTGATGGCAGAAACGATGCAGTACGGACAGTATTCTTCCGAACTGGATGTCAATGATGAGAAATATAATACTTATGTACAGGGCGCAGGCGATAATATACTGGAGGCAGTACAGAGCCAGATTGGCAGCGATAATGTATCTTATTCCACCGGAAACCGCGTGGTTGCGTACAAGACAGCCGGTGGATATGTAACAGCCACCGAGGATGAGAACGGTGCACAGCTCACAGTTTCCAACCCGGAAGAGGGCACACAGGCAGCAGATCAGTCTAAGTATTTATTTGAGTATGCGGACTGGGGACAGGATGCATTCAGTCTGCTTTCTCTGGCAAATCAGAAATGGATCAATGCAGGTGTGAAAAACAATTCTCTGCCGGGCAATACCATGGGATTGTATGATGCGGCAGTTTCCAATAACGGATCTTACAGCATGAAAGCAAGTGCCGGAATGGCAACTGCAGTCAGCAACATGCCGACTTTCCTGTCAAAACGTGCAGCGGATGAGGATGGAAATTATTACCTGAAAATGGGTGATAAATACAATGATACTGATTTTTCCACCACTTGGGCACTCAGCGATAAATTAGGTTGGTATCTGCAGACAACAGAGGATGGAAAAATAAAATTAAATGGTGATGCACAGCCGATTCAGGGACCGAATCTTCCGTTCCTTCTCGGAGGAAATCTGGCAACCGGTATCGCAGCATTTGAAAGTGCAGAAGATAAGACACCATATACTTTCAAAGAAGAAACGATAAAAGAGGCTGGTGCGGATTCCGAAGAACTGGCAGCAGATACGGATTATGCCATTGTAGTTGTCGGACAGCCGTACAACGGTATTTCCGGTGAGGGTATTGACCGTAAATATCTGAGTCTCAGTGAGGATCAGATGGACATGGTATCTACCGTTGCAGCAAACTATGCGAAAGAGGGTAAAAAGACCATCGTTATCATCAATACCGAATATCCGGTGGAAGCAGAAGCGTTACAGAATGATGAAAATGTATCTGCCATCGTATTTAACGCATTCGGTGGACAGTATGATGCAACCGCACTTGTAAATGTCCTTTACGGGGAGGCAGCACCAACCGGACGTCTCGTAAGTACCTGGTATAAATCCAAGGATGCACTTCCGGCTATTGATAAATATGCACTTCCGGAGAATGCCATGGCAAACATCGGACCGGATCTGGTAGAAGGTCTGACATTGGATGACATTGACGATAATGTGACCGTAGATATGACAGAGACAGATATGGAGCAGACACATCTGACTTATATGTATGCAGATGATGAAGATGTGACTTATCCGTTTGGATACGGTCTGTCTTACTCAGAATTTACTTACTCCGGTATGAATGCAAAAGCAGATAAAGATGGAAATATCGATGTATCTGTAACTGTAAAAAATACAGGAAACGTAGATACTTCTGATGTTGTGGAAATCTATGCATCGAATCCGGATTCATCTTATGGTGATACAGCACCGCAGAAAAAACTGGTTGGTTTTGAAAAGGTTGCTCTGAAAGCAGGAGAATCTGCAAATGTAGACATTCATGTAGACGCTTCCGCACTGGAAGTATGGGATGTCAACGCAGGTGAGTATGTGGTAGAAGACGGTACTTACCAGCTGTATGCGGCACATTCTTCTGATCTGAAGGGTGAGAATGTACTGAGCAAAAAAGTAAAAGTATCCGGAAGTACACTCAGCAACGCTGATACTGCAGAAAAACTGAATGTATGGTCCTCTTCCTTTACAGCATCTGATGTAAAATATGTAGAGTATTCCAAAGGAAATACCGCAGAAGCCGCAGCAGCAGACAGCGATGAGATATTTGCAGTTATGGCAAAAAAAGCAGGTGCATACACAGCACTTCTGAACGTGGATCTGAATCAGGTAAAACAGGCTGTCCTGAATGTTGCTTCCACAGAGGCTCAGAATGGTATCGAGCTTCGTCTGGATGCTCCGGACGGAAAACTGATCGGTTCGGTAAACTACGGTGCAACAGAAGCTGTTACCAGTGCACGTACTTCGGAAAATGGCGTGGATGCCGGAACTTACACAGAGCTTGGTTATACAACAGCCTCTACTGATCTGAGCGGTGCATCAGGTGTTCATAACGTATATCTGGTATTTAAAAATGCAAATGCAAGAGTGGAAGGAATCCAGTTTGTAACATCAGGTGTGACGATTCCAGATGGACTTGCAAATGAGGCAGACGAAAATGGAAACTGGAACTATTATATCGATGGTAAAGTTGCCACAGATGCAACCGGCCTTGCTCCAAATGCTTATGGTTGGTGGTATGTAAAGAACGGAAAAGTTGATTTTACTTATACCGGACTTGCATCAAACGACCAGGGATGGTTCATGGTTGTAAACGGCATGGTGAACTTTGGCTATACCGGACTTGTAGCAAATGAGTATGGGTGGTGGATGGTACAGAACGGAAGTATCAACTTTGCTTACACCGGACTGACAGCGAATGAGTATGGCTGGTGGTATGTCCAGAATGGAAGCATTAATTTCAGCTACAACGGACTTGCCGCTAATGAAAATGGATGGTTTATGGTACAGGGTGGAAAAGTTGACTTTAATTACACCGGACTTGTAGCAAATGAGTATGGCTGGTGGTATGTCCAGAATGGAAGTATCAACTTTAATTACACCGGGCTGGCAGCGAATGAGTACGGCTGGTGGTATGTAAATGGTGGAAAAATCGATTTCGGTTATACAGGCCGTGCAGCAAATGAGTATGGCTGGTGGAATGTAGTAAACGGAAAAGTAGTATTCTGATCATAGAGCGTGACAGAACCGGGGGTTTTATTCCCCCGGTTTTTGTTGTACAATCGTGAAAAAGACGGAGATAACATGCAGGCAATTGCGCAGTAAAATAAAATGTGATAAAAGAAAACATGGGACAAGAAATAACATGTTGGGAGAATGAAAATGGTTCATTTTATGGTTAGGAAAGAAGGACGGCAGGAGCCGGAGTGGTCATCAGATTATAGCTTTCTGATACCGCTGTCCGGGACAGTGAAGCTTTTTTTGAAAAAGAAAATTCTGGAACTGAAGAAGGGGGATATTGTAATGATTGAACCCTTTCAGTATTTCAGTTTGTCTGATGTTTCCGGGAGCTGTTTGCTCTGCGGGGTTGACCTGACAAAGCTGATGTCGGGGCAGGGAGCGGCGCCGGGAAGGCTGGAGTGCAATTCTGTCATGGAACTCCACAAAGAACGGTATCACGAAGTAATCTGCGATATCTTACATCTAGTGCAGGAGATACAGCAGGAAAATGTGTGTGCATATGTCCGTGAAATGAAATGGTCTTATCAGCTTCTGGAGCATCTGCTGCGTGACTTCCGGGTTGAGACAGAGATACCGGACACAGAGTTTCCGATAATGCAGAATGTGCTGTTTTACATTTCGCAGCATTATACGGAAGCGTTGACTCTGGCGGCATTGGCGGAACAGTTTTTTGTCAGCAGTTCGTATATTTCCAAAATGTTCCGGGAGAAGCTGGACACCAGTTTTCTGAAATATATCAATGAGATTCGCCTGTTGCATGCAGCGGGACAGCTGCGGGATGCCAGGAAAACCATTGACCAGATCGCAGAGGAGAGTGGTTTTAAAAATGCCAGATCTTTCAGCACCAAATTTCGGGAGTATTATCAGATTCTGCCTAGCGAATACCGCAGACAGCAGAAGACGGAAGCACCTGCACGGCTGCAGGCAGATGAGGAGCAGGAACTGGCAGCGTTTCTGCAGCAACTGGAAGCGGATCTTGCCGGGGCAGAACTGATCAGACATCCCGGGAAAAAACAGCTGATTACCGGAGTAGATTTGGATGAATTTGTCAGTCTGGATCAGCCCGGAGGGATTCTGACGATTCGGAAAGCCAGCTATCTGTTGCTTCATCCGGTGCGTAAGATGGTGCGGGAGCTTGCGGAAAAATTACATTTTACCGGTATTTATTTTCATGAACTGTTTCATGATGATATGGAAATTTATGTAAAAGAAAGGGATCGAAGACCGCATTATAGCTTTTACCGGATGGATCAGCTATTTGATTTTATTGCAGAGTGCGGTCTGATCCCATTTGTAGAACTGTCTTTTGTACCATTTCTTATGGTGGAGAATGTAAATAAAGACGCACTGATGCGCAATTCTATCTCCGATATGCCGACGGATATGCAGCAATGGGATCGGCTGGTATACCATGTGGTGGAACATATGGTGGAACGGTATGGTCGCAGTCAGGTGTTGAAATGGAAATTCTGTGTGTGGAATTCACCGGATAATCCGCGGATCAATTATTCTGCACTGCAGCGTGAAAATTATTATCGTCTGTATTTGTCTACCTGGAAGGTGATCAAAGCAATCGATGAGCGGTTTCAGGTTGGTACGTCGGCTTTAATGTCAGTAAATTTACTGTATCCGGAGTGGATGGACAGTTTTACATCCTTTTATCAGAAGCAGCATTGCGAACCGGATTTTGTCATGATGAATCTGTATACCGTGGATGATACACCGCAAAGTATCCAAAGACGTCAGCCTGCCGGCATTATGCAGCAAAGGGATGCAGTGTATAATGTGATACGGAGGATTTTGAACAATAATGAGGATTGTGGATGGCAGGTGAGGGCCTGGTATGTGGCGGAGTGGAATTTCGATTTGGGCTGGAACAACGTCCTTCAGGATACCATGTTTTATCCGGCATATATTGTAAAAAGTATGGTTGATTGCTGGCAGACGGGGATTGCCTTTGGAGTAATGGATCCGCTGGAAAATCTCTCAGAGGATCAGATGATACAGGGATCTTTTCAGGGCAAACGTGGGATCTTTACCTATGATTTTATCAAAAAACCTTCTTACTATGTGTATGAGATGCTGGCAAAAATGGGTTCCTATTTTATCAAAAAAGGGGAAAATTATCTGATCACGAAGTCAGAGGACGGGGAAATTCAGATCTTATTATATAATTATCTGCACCTGTCAGAAGCATATTGTCAGAGAAAGCTGGATCAGAATGAAATCAGCCCGGGGATGTTGGAGCCAGAACATGATCTGACTTATGAAATTTGTCTGGAACATGCAAAAGAGCGGACGTATCTGAAAGCAACGAGTGTGCTGAATGAAAATAATGGAAATCCGTATGGATTTTGCAAAAATTATAGAAGAGCAGCGCGGATTTCATCTGCGGATATTGTTTATATCAATGAAAAGAATCAGCCGCTTCACACGACTGATTATGTGAATCGTCAGGAAGATGGAAGTATCTGTCTGTACGAACACCTCGAGCCATTTGAAGTCCGGCTGATCCGGTTAAGTGTTATGTAGGTGATAGGGGACTGATCGCAATTAAAAAGGCAGCTGTATATCGAAAGTGTTGTTTCGGATACAGCTGTCTTTGTCTGTAAATTAAATCATATGCAGCACATGGATCAGAAGCAGCCATGCGAGTCCATAGTAAGTGATAACGGCAACCAGATCATTGACGGTTGTAATCAACGGACCGGAAGCAACTGCAGGATCAATTTTGATCTTATGGAAAAACATTGGGATCAAAGTGCCGACCATACTGGAAATTACCATGGCTACCATCAGGGAAAATCCAACGCAGCCGGAAATCAAAAATGCATGTCCCATTGGATAATGTTTTAATACACAGATGTAAAGTCCGATAAATATGAAGGAAAGGATTCCAAGGAAAAGTCCGTTCAGGAATCCGACCTTCATTTCTTTCAAAACAAGGTTGAATTTCTGCTTTGCAGTCAGTGTCTCATCTACCAGAACGCGGATGGTAACAGCCAGAGACTGGGTACCAACGTTTCCTGCCATATCAAGGATCAGGGACTGGAAGCACATAACAATGGGCAGTACGGCAACAACTGTCTCAAATACACCGACCACAGAAGATACTGCCATGCCGAGAAACAGCAGAATGATCAGCCATGGCAGACGTTTTTTGATACTGGTGGATGTTTTTTCGTGCAGATCTTCTTCTGCGGTCAAACCAGCCAGCTTTGCGTAATCCTCACCAAGCTCATCGTCTACGGCTTCTACAATATCCTGGGCAGTTAGAATACCGATTAGTTTTCCGTTGTCAGTCAGAACCGGCAGAGAATCTTCGGCATAATCTTTGATGGTTTCGATGCAGTTATCAATTTTTTCATGATCTGTTACATACGGATAGGATGTACTGATGATGCCATTCAGTTCATCGGTTTCGCGGGCAATGATCAGATCTTTCAGATCGATGGCACCGTAAAATTTATCCGCATCATCTACCACGTAAACCGTGGAGATATTATCATTTTCACCAGCCTGTGTCACCAGTTCCCGCATGGCCTGGCGGATACTCAGATCTTTGCGGATGGCTACGAAGTTTGTAGTCATCATGCTTCCAATCTCGTCCTCGTTGTAGGAGAGGATCAGACGGATGTCGTGGCTGGAATCTGCATCCAGCAGTGTTACGATTTTCTCTTTTGCGGATGCTTCCATCTGTTCCAGAATATCTACCGCATCGTCAGAATCCATGAAGGATACGATCTTTGCAGCCTGGTTGATGCTGAGCTCAGACAGATACTGTGTCGGTGTTTCGAGATAGGAAAAAATCTCTGCAAGCCTTTCGGCACCGAGTACCGGGTACAGTTTTTTGCGCTGCTGTGGTGACAGCAGTTCCAGCGCATCCGCAATATCTCTCTCATGATAGTCATTCAGCCGATCCAGCAGGACTTCATTTTTTAACGGGCTCTGAATGATTTTCAGTAATTCTTCTGCATAGTTTGGTCTTTTTAATGTTTTTTTCATCTCATTTCCTCCTGACAGCCCTCAGGTACTTAGGTACATTTGTCATCTTTTAAAGGCAGAATGGTAATGCAATAGTGTACCTCTGAAAAAAGGGCATAAAAAATCACCGCTTACGAAATTCCGAAAGCTAATGTTACAGTTGCAGACTGTGCAGTATAGGAATTCTTAAAGTTCATTTACGAATTACAACGAATTACATATGAACTGATCGTATACGGTGGGAAAATGAATGAAATAAAAATATGGGAAATAATGAACAATTCTATTGAGCGAATGAATCCGTTAAATATATAAACAAACTGTTTTTTCGAATATTTTTATAACAATCTTATCTTCAATTGGAAATGAAAATGCAGGAATCAGTGAATCACATGGAACAGCTGCATATTCAGTTTCCATTGTCTGCCACCGCAGATCATACTTCGTCCTGTACTATCACAATTGTCCATGATCACACCTCCTGTTGAAAATTTTTGAACTCTTTTGTAAAAGAGTTTTTGGATTTGAATTATTGTAAATTTGAATTGGTTTCAGCTGTTTGCTTCAAAACCTTGGCTAGTTTAATACGAAAAAATAGATTCGTCAAGAAAAAAACGATAATTTACGAAAAATTTACAGAAAAATAAGGATCCTATATAATATGGTGATGCATTAGAATCCTTATTTGAGACTATGTTTTTCAATTATTGTATGAAAAAACGGGTTGTGTTATAGTAGTCTTAGTTTTTAAGATGTTTACATAATACACAGATTACTAAAATGGCAATGATGACTAATAAAATGTATAGCATATAATTCTCCTTTGTTTATGAATATGAAACCAATCAGATATATAAAAGAAAATTTTGGAAAAATACCATTTTGCAATGAAAAACCGGATACCGCGCCACATTTAGGAAAATTTTGTTTTCCTGTCTGTTGGCGTTGTTTTGCATTAATTACCAGTATTCTTATAACGTATCTGGTAGCACATGTTTGGTTGAACATGATATTTCCACTGTGGATATCATTTGTTATGATATGCCCGACTGTTATTGATGGAATTGCCCAATATATATTTGGTATCCTGAGCAACAATCGACGGCGATGTATTACTGGTATTATTAGCGGAATAGGGATTACAATGACAATCCTGCATATACCACAATACTTTTAATATATCTGTAACTATTAAAACAAATAAATTATATCATTGATCTGATGATTTGTATAGGATGAAATGTGAATAATATTTTATGAATTATTATCATGTGCAGGATACGGAGATTATAGTGCACAGAAATGGAATGGAGAAGCGGATATTTCGCAGAGGAACAGCAGAAAGAGCAGGAGAATTTGCAGAGAAGTTTGGTAAAAGGGAATGGGGATATTGTTGTGGAATGCTGCATGATATCGGAAAATATTCTAAAGAATTTCAGAGGAAAATACAGGAGAATACAAATGAAAGGGTGGATCATGCTACTGCAGGAGACAGGACTTCCTGCTATTCGCTGGCATGATCTGAGAAGTATATATTGCACTCTGTTGTTAAAGAATAATTTCTCTCCTAAGGCAGTAGCCAAGTTGATGGGAGATGCAAGAGAGTTGATAACCATGGATGTATATGGAGATAATGGAAATATTATAGCTGAGGAGATTCCACCGGAATTGCTTTCTTATATGGAAGAAGTATTACCGGAAAAGAAGAAGGATAATACAGAAAATGTTCTGGATACGCTGATAAATGTAGAAAAATTTTTACAGAACTAATGTTCGTTTTACATATACAATTCCATATTTCCATGATATAATAGCTCTTACATTTGAGTGTTAATTCGCCCACGTTAGTTTTACTACTTTTTATAAGTCTATAAAATGTTAAGTGGTGAACAGAATTCGTCGAGAGGCATATTTGGGCGAAATCGGAGAATGTGCTTCGACGAATTTCTGCCTGATAGACGAACTTTTTTGATATAAAAACTAGGAGGTGCTTTTGTGCAGGATTCACAACAAATCTTCAAACTTCATTCCGAATACCAACCCACAGGAGACCAGCCCCAGGCAATCGAAAAACTGGTCAAAGGCTTCAAGGAGGGCAATCAGTTCGAGACGTTGCTTGGAGTCACAGGTTCCGGTAAGACATTTACTATGGCAAATGTTATTCAGCAGCTGAACAAACCGACGCTGATCATTGCACACAATAAGACGTTGGCGGCGCAGCTTTACGGGGAGATGAAGGAATTTTTTCCACACAACGCAGTGGAATATTTTGTCTCCTATTACGATTATTATCAACCGGAAGCATACGTACCGGCGACAGACACCTACATTGCGAAGGATTCCGCCATCAACGAGGAGATTGACAAACTGCGTCTTTCCGCAACTGCGGCACTGACAGAACGCAGTGATGTTATCATTGTATCCAGTGTTTCCTGTATCTATGGTCTGGGAAGTCCGGTGGATTATCAGAATATGATGGTTTCTCTGCGACCGGGCATGGAGCGTGACCGGGATGATGTGATCCGGCAACTTATTGATATCCAGTACATGAGAAACGATATGGATTTTCATCGAGGTACTTTTCGGGTGCGCGGTGATGTACTGGAAATTTTTCCGGCAAATAATACAGATACGGCAGTGCGTGTGGAGTTTTTCGGTGATGAGATTGACCGGATCACGGAGATTGACGTGCTGACAGGTGAGATCAAGAGCCGGCTGGAGCATTGTGCGATCTTTCCGGCTTCTCATTATGTTGTTCCGCAGGAAAAAATCAATGAGGCCACGAAAGAGATCGAAAAAGAGATGGAAGAGCGTGTGCGTTATTTTAAAAGTGAAGATAAACTGATCGAAGCACAGCGTATTGCAGAGCGCACGAATTTTGATATTGAGATGTTGCGTGAAACCGGTTTTTGCAGCGGTATTGAAAATTATTCGAGACATCTGGCAGGACTGGAACCCGGGGTTCCGCCTTACACGCTGATGGACTATTTTCCGGATGAGTTCCTGATCATTGTGGATGAGTCTCATATCACCATTCCGCAGGTGCGGGGTATGTATGCCGGAGATCAGTCAAGAAAATCGACACTGGTTGATTATGGCTTCCGCCTGCCTTCTGCAAAGGATAACCGGCCGTTAAATTTTGAAGAATTTGAAAGCAAGATCGATCAGATGCTGTTTGTGTCTGCGACACCGAATGTGTATGAGCAGGAGCATGAACTACTGCGTGCAGAGCAGATCATCCGTCCGACAGGCCTGTTGGATCCGTATGTGGAAGTGCGTCCGGTGGAAGGGCAGATTGATGACCTGATCGGCGAAGTTAATAAAGAAACATCTGGCGGTCATAAAGTTTTGATTACGACACTGACAAAGAAAATGGCAGAAGATCTGACCGATTATATGCGTGAGATCGGTATTCGGGTCAAATATCTGCATTCTGATATTGATACGCTGGAGCGTGCAGAAATTATCCGGGACCTGCGTCTGGATGTGTTTGATGTACTGGTTGGAATCAATCTTCTGCGAGAGGGGTTGGATATTCCGGAGATTACGCTGGTGGCGATTCTGGATGCGGACAAGGAAGGATTTCTTCGTTCTGAAACTTCTCTGATTCAGACCATCGGACGTGCGGCGCGAAACAGTGAAGGTCATGTTATCATGTATGCAGATACGATTACGGATTCCATGCGTCTGGCATTGGATGAAACGGAGCGCCGCCGTGCAATTCAGATGGCATATAATGAGGAACATGGTATTACACCGAAGACGATCCGGAAATCTGTCCGGGATCTGATCAGTATTTCCAAGAAGGTTGCGAGGGAGGAGATGCAGCTGAAGAAAGATCCGGAATCCATGAGTAAGAAAGAACTGGAGAAGCTTATTCAGGATGTGGAGAAAAAGATGAAGAAAGCTGCGGCGGAACTGAATTTCGAGGCAGCAGCCCAGCTGCGTGACCAGATGGTGGAACTGAAGAAAATGCTGCAAAAAATTGATTCATAGACTGCAACAGAACTAACACAGTGAAAGAAGAGAGAGTAACAGATATGGCACAACAATATATTAAAATTAAAGGAGCCAGTGAGCACAATCTGAAAAATATCGATGTGGCCCTTCCAAGGGATAAATTTATCGTGCTGACCGGCCTGTCCGGTTCCGGAAAGTCCTCATTGGCCTTTGATACCATTTATGCGGAAGGACAGCGCCGTTATATGGAATCTTTATCATCCTATGCCCGGCAGTTTCTTGGACAGATGGAAAAACCGAATGTGGAGAAGATTGAGGGATTGTCCCCGGCGATTTCTATTGACCAGAAATCCACAAACCGCAACCCACGTTCTACCGTGGGAACCGTGACAGAAATTTATGATTATTTCCGTTTGCTGTATGCCCGGATCGGTATCCCGCATTGCCCGAAATGTGGGAAAGAGATCAAAAAACAGACAGTAGATCAGATGGCAGATCAGATCATGCAGCTTCCGGAACGGACGAAGATCCAGCTGCTGGCACCGGTGGTACGGGGCAGAAAGGGGACCCATCAAAAGCTGCTGGACAGCATCAAGCGCAGCGGTTATGTCCGTGTACAGATTGATGGAAGTGTGTATGAACTGACCGAGGAGATCAGCCTGGATAAAAATAAAAAACACAACATTGAAGTGGTGGTTGATCGTCTGGTGGTAAAGGAAGGAATTGAAAAACGTCTGGTGGATTCCATTGAGAATGTTCTGGAACTGGCAGACGGTCTGATGACGGTGGATGTCATTGGCGGGGAACAGATACAGTTTTCCCAGAGTTTTTCCTGTCCGGACTGCGGTATCAGCATTGATGAGATCGAGCCAAGAAGCTTTTCTTTTAATAATCCTTTTGGTGCCTGCCCGGAGTGCTTCGGCCTTGGTTACAAAATGGAATTTGATGAGGATCTGATGATCCCGGATAAGCGTCTGTCTCTGGCAGAGGGAGCAATCCAGGTTATGGGCTGGCAGTCTTCCAGTGATCCATCCAGCTACACTTATGCAATTTTGAAGGCTTTGGCAGAGGAGTATGATTTCGATCTGAATACACCATATGAGGAACTGCCGGAAGCAGTGCGGGATGTGATCCTTCATGGAACAGATGGCAGAAAAGTGGTGGTACATTATCGTGGTCAGCGTGGTGTCGGTGTTTACGACGTAGCATTTGAGGGGCTGATCCGCAACGTGGAGCGTCGTTATCGTGAGACAGGGTCGGATATGACGAAGCAGGAATATGAGACATTTATGCGGATCACGCCGTGTAAAGCCTGCCATGGGCAGCGACTGAAAAAAGAATCTCTTGCGGTTACCATTGCGGATAAAAATATTCATGAGATCACATCCATGTCAGTAAAGGATCTGTGTGTCTTTCTGGAAGATCTGGAACTGACACCACAACAACATCTGATCGGTGATCAGATTTTAAAAGAGATCCGTGCACGCGTCGGATTCCTGAATGAGGTGGGAC
>ENA-ORTY01002046-ORTY01002046.1-human-gut-metagenome-genome-assembly--contig:-NODE-2046-length-20337-cov-3.058032_pt1 | contig 20337 bp, 21 predicted proteins | sample MGYA00241917_ERZ509198 | MGnify/ENA primary metagenome ERZ509198 (study PRJEB26280, sample SAMEA2338857) | human gut metagenome | biome: human gut; feature: human-associated habitat; material: faeces...
CCTGCTTCGGCTCTTCCTTCGGCTTTGCGGCCGCGAAGACCTCGGCGATGGAGCCGATCTGGTTCTGTGCGGTGATATAGTCGAAGATGACGTTCAACTGATCTTCTGTCAGATTCTGCGAACTGCTCTTGGGCTTATCATAAAACTTTCCGACAATCTCAATGAGGCTTTTGGCGGGCATTCCAAAATCGTCGGCTACCTCTTTGATTTTCTGCTTGATCTCAATACTCATACAGCCACCTCCTGATTACTTCTTACCAAATCTCACGTTTTTCCGATGCGCCTTCTCCTCCTGGCGGCGCTTGTTGACACGCTCGGTCTGCCGGGTCAGCTCCTGCAAAATATCCTCGTGCTGTGCAGCGAGTTCCGGAATATCTTCCAGAAATGCTTTCGCAAACGGCGCGTCCGTCAGCGCGCACAGCGCGCAGGCATTGCAACCGAGGCCGTCTCCTAATTCATCCTTCGTAAACGGCACGCAGAGGTATGGGGGCTTTCCCGCGCGGCAATACGATCTTGCCCGGCGGAACGTGTGGTCCCCCGCGTCGTGCGCGATGAGAAGCAGCTTCGCCTTTCCGCTGCGGCAGGCAATTCCGCAGGGCTCCTCTCCGATCTCGAGCTTTCGCGCCTTCCGGGCAAGGCCCAGAAGCATCAGCGCCTTGTGCTGCGTCTCATTCATTCGCCTGTTCCTCCATCGTCTGCACCAGTGCGTCCAGAACCTCCGGCGGAATCTGCGTGCTGAAGGCCCGTTCGAGCGCTTTGGCGCGAATCGCCTTTTTCAGGCATTCGCTGTTCGGGCAGAGGTACGCGCCACGTCCGGGAGCTTTGCCCCGAAAATCCAGACTGATTGCGCCCTCCGGGCTTTTGACCACCCGCACCAGCTCCTTTTTCGGCCGCATCTCACGGCAGCCGACGCACTGGCGCATGGGAATTTTCTTTTGCATCCGGGCTTGTACCTCCTTGTGTATGAAAAACGCTTACTCTTCCGTCTCTGCTGCGGCTTCCGGCTCTGCCTCAACGGCGGGCTCTTCGGGCGCTTCCTGCTGCTGCGCTTCAAACTCGGCAGCCTGCGAGGCGGGCTTGATGTCGATCTTGTAGCCGGTCAGCCGTGCGGCAAGGCGCGCGTTCTGGCCTTCCTTGCCGATGGCGAGCGACAGCTGGTCGTCCGGGACGATCACGCGGCAGGCCTTCTGCGTGCCGGGGAGCACCGTGACGGAGACAACGTCCGCCGGGCTCAGCGCCGCGGCCACAAATTTTGCCGGGTCCTCCGACCAGACGATGATGTCCATTTTCTCGCCGTGGAGCTCATCGACGACCGCGCCGACTCTCGCGCCTCTTGTACCGACGCACGCGCCGACGGGGTCGATGTTTTCCTCCGTCGCGCAGACGGCGATCTTCGTGCGCGAGCCTGCCTCGCGGGCAATGGACTTGACCTCGACGAGGCCCGACGCAATCTCGGGAACCTCAAGCTCAAAGAGCCTCTTGACAAGACCCGGGTGCGTTCTCGAGACGATGACCTGCGGGCCTCTTGTCGACCGGCGGACCTCTACGACGTAGACGCGGATGATGTCGCCCTCGCGGTAGCTCTCGCCCTTGACCTGCTCGGAGGCGGCAAGCATTGCGTCGGTGCGGTCGTTGGTGTTGCCGCCGAGACGGATGGTCATGTCGCCGGAGTCGGGCGCGATGCGAAGCACCGTGCCGGTGAGAATCTCATGCTCTTTGGAAGAGAACGTGTCGAAGATCATGCCGCGCTCTGCCTCGCGGATGCCCTGAATGATGACCTGCTTGGCGGTCTGGGCAGCGATGCGGCCGAAGTTCTGCGTACGCACATCGACGTTCACAAGATCGCCGAGCTCGGCGTGCTTGTTGATCTTCCGGGCCGCGTCGAGCGAAATTTCGGTTGCGGGCGTGAGCACGTCGTCGACAACCTCTTTCTGTACGTACATCTTGAGATCGCCGTCTTCTACCTCGACGAACACGTTATCGGTATAGCCTTCCTTGTCCTTTTTATACGCCGCGACGAGTGCCTGCGTGATCTTGTCGATCATGTACTGCTGCGGAATGCCGCGCTCTTTTTCGAGCTGGGCCAGCGCCGCGAAAATTTCAGCGTTCATGTTTTCTGTACTCCTCCTTAAAACTCCACATACAGCCGCACCAGCGCGACCTCATTTTTTTCAAAGCGAACGGGGCTTCCGTTCACGGTGATCGTCACCGCGCCGTCTTCATATCCCGTCAGCGTTCCCACGATCTCTTTTCTGCCGTCCACTGGCTTATAGAGCCTGACGAGCACCATTGAGCCCAGAAACTGCTCGAAATCGCCAGGGCGCTTTAACACACGCTCGAGTCCTGCCGAGCAGACCTCAAAGCTGTAGCTGTCCGGGATCGGGTCCTTTTCGTCCAGGATCGGGTCGACCGCGCGGGAGATGGCCTCGCAGTCATTGATGTCCACGCCGCCGGGCTTGTCGATGTACAGCCGCAAAAACCAGTCGGCTCCCTCGCGGACGTATTCCACATCCCACAGTGAGCACCCGTGCGCCTGCACCACAGGCTCCGCGAACTGCCGGACTGTTTCCGTGATCTTCATGCAAAACTCCCTTTCTCAGCAAGAAAGAGTGGGGAAATATTCCCCACTCTCCAGTAAAACTACTATCAAGATATTTGAATTATACCATCCATGCGCGGGAAATGCAAGAGAAATCTAGCGTATTTTTGGAAAAATCCCGGCTTTTTTCGGCGCTTTTTCGCCCGTGCCTTGTCTCATGCGCGCTGTTTTCAAAAAATTCACACGTTTTTGTCTGTAAAACGTCCGCGCGGTGTGTTATACTATAATTAGATAATGGAGAGAAGGGTCGGTCGGTATGACGCGGAAAATCGGGTTTTCAAAGGTATCATGGCTCGGCGTTCTGGCGGGGCTTCTGGGATATTTCTTCCACGCGACGATGCGCTCGGGCGGAAGCGCAATTCCGCTTGTGGCGTTCAGCGTGCTGATGGCGCTTTTGTTCTGGCTGTCGGCGGTGACGCTTGAAAAAAAGGCGCGCTATGACGAGGTGTTCCGCCCGATGCGAAGCGATTTTATCTGCAACACCCTCGGCGCGATCGGCCTTGGCGCAGGCTGCGTGATGGGGCTGAAAGGCGGCGGAACCGCGGTTCTCGTCATCGGCCTTCTGGGGCTTTTCGGCGCGCTGGCGCTTTTGACCGGCGGCGTATTCCGGATGAAAAAAAGCGTGCCGTCCGCCGCGTGCTACGTGCCGGCGATTTTGTACTATGTATGTAAGCTGTTTTACGACTTCCGCCGCTGGATGCACGACCCGGCGATTCTGGACTACTGCTTCTGCCTGTTCGCGCTCATCTGCTTCATGATCGCGACCTACCACGCGGCAAGCTTCTCGTTTGACCATGGCGGGCGCAGAAGGCTCTGCTTCTATAGCCTCTGCGGCGTGTTCTTTGGAGCCACAGCCATGGCGGGGCAGGACCTTTCCGGCCTTCTCATCTACGGCGCAAGCGCGTGCGTGTGTCTGGCCTATGCTATGCAGGCGCTCGGAAACGGCAAATAATCTATCTTTCAAAGTTCCGTGCTTTCCGGGAGGCTCGTAGGGGCGGACGCGACTTTCCGCCCGGCAAATTACGCCGCCGAAACGCGAAAATCTTCGGCAAATCCGTTGGTTCCCTTGGGCGGACAGAGGCGTCCGCCCTACGCATCAATTGCGGCTTCAACAACAGCCAACGCGTAGGGGGCGATGCCTACATCGCCCCGGCTGTGCAAGCCGTTTTTTCGGAAATCTTCGGCGAATTCGATGGTTCCCAATGGGTCGATGTGGGCATCGACCCCTACGGACATCCAGGGAAATTTTCAAAATTTGCGGCTCTGCCGGTTTTTCGGCGGGGCTGCTCTTTTTTTCTGCAATGATTTACAAAGCTTCCGATTTTGGTTATACTAAAGTGTACCCGTAAACCACCTGTTAAAAATATGGGGTCCTCCGGAGGGCGCGCTATGAAAAATATCCACAGAGCCTGGGCGGTCTGCCTCGGCTGTACGCTGGCGCTGCTGGTCTGCGGCGGGCTGTGAATCAACGCCTTTTCCGTCACGCAGACGTCCATGATCACAACCGCCTGCTCGGTGACGTTTCTGCTTTGCATGTTCGTTGTGAACGCCTATTATGAAAAACTCGGCTACCGGGCGGGACTGACGCTCGCGGTGCTTCTCGGTGTGGGCTCGTTCGTTCTGTTTGCAGAGGCAAGGACGATTCCGGGCTATTATCTGGCGGGCGTGTCGTATGGCCTTGGCGCGATGCTTCCGGCAAGCATTCTGATGCTCCGCTGGTTCTTGTCGCGCCGGGGCACGGCCATCGGCATCTGCGCGGCGGGCACCGGCATTTCCGCCGTCGTCTTTTCCCCGATTTTAAGCGCGCTCATCGAGCGCTTCAGCCTGTGCGCGTGCTTCTACTTTGAGGCGCTCATGTCGCTGCTGGCGGCAGGCCTGGTGTTCCTTCTCATCCGGGAAAGCCCGGAGGCCTGCGGCCTTGCCCCGTATGGAACACGGGAGGAGGCTTCTTCGTCAGAAAAACAGAAGCTCTCCATCCACCCAAGCCGCCTTCGCTGGGCAATGCTGTATCTGGGCGTTATCTTAATCGGTTCGATCGCGTCGCCCGGGTTCGCGCACATGATGATTCTTTTTACATCCTCCGGCTTTTCCGGCGCGCAGGCGGCGTTTTCCTTCATGCCCGGCGCAATCGCCGATCTCACGGGAAGCTACGCGCCGGCCTACATTGTCTTCACCCTCTTCGCCATCTTTACGCTCGCGGTCGTCCAGTCGACCTACCGTCTGGAGCGCCGGAGCGCCGTCTGAGTGCTGTGTGTCTTCGTAGAAAGAGAGGTTTTCCATGAATACCTGTATCAAATGCGGCCGTGAAATCCCGGACGGCGAACTGTTCTGCCGGGAATGTGCGCTGAATCCCGGCGCAATTTCGGAGGACGGACACGCCATGCCCGCCCCACGCGGGAAAATGCAAAAGCCCGTCGTTCAGCCGCCAAAGCCGAAGCCGATCCCCCAGCCGTCCGCGCCCGCCGCGCCAAAAAAGCGCCAGAGCGGCCACGGCGTAATCATCGCGATTCTCTGCGTCTTCACGGCGCTGAGCCTCGGCCTGAGCATTTACCTGATTGCCAACAGCGCCTCGCAGCGGGTGTCGCTTCGCCTGCGGGAGTCGGATCTGGAAGAGCGCGAGGAAAGCCTTGCTACGCTCGAGCAGTCGCTCCTTGACGCGCAGCAGGAGCTGCAGTCGGCAAAGGACGAACTCTCGCAGCAGGCGCAGACGATTGAAGAGCTCCAGAAAAATTTCACGTCCGCCCAGAGCACGGTCAGCCAGACGCAGTATGACATGACGACCCAGCAGGCGGAGCTGAAGCGCGTGACGGCAGAAAAGGAAGCGCTGGAGACGGAGAACGCATCGCTCACACAGTCGATTGAGACGCTGACCTCCACCAACGAGGAACTCGCCTCGACGAACCGTCGCTATGTCACCAAGTCCAAATTCATGGACGCGTACGTCGTGTTTGTGGAGAACGACGGCACAGGCTATTACCACAAATACGGCTGCGACTACTTCGCCCAGACCAGCTTCTGGGCCTACAGCCGCAAGCTCGCCGAGGCCAACGGCTACACCCCCTGCCCGCACTGCTTCGGCTGATTCTCAGAGGGCTTTCTCTGCCGCGTCTGGCTGGGTACGGGCGCGGCAGCGGCATGAAAAGAGGTACATATGAACGTTCCGGCGCTGATTGAAAAAATGCTTGTTCTGTTCTTCGCGATGGCGGCTGGCTTTGTCTGCGGCAAGCGCGGCTGGCTCGACGACGCGGGGAACCGGACCATTTCAAAGCTTGTCGTTATGCTCACAAACCCCATGCTGGCGCTGAGCTCCGTCATGGGAAAAGAGCGTCTGATGTCGAATCAGCAGGTCTTGATGCTCACGGCCATCGGCTTTGCGCTGCTTTTTTGCTGCATGGGGCTGAGCCGCGTGGTGGTAAGGCTCCTGCACGTGCCGGAAGCGGACCGGGGGCTCATGCGCTTTTTGTTCAGCTACTGCAACATCAGCTACATCGGCTACCCCATCGTGCAGGCGCTGTTCGGCATGGACGCGTCGTTTTATGTGACGGTCATCGTTTTGTGCTCGCAGCTTCTGATGTGGAGCTACGGCGTGCATTTGGTGAGCGGGCACGGGAAATTCCATGTAAGCTGGAGCATTTTCAAAAATCACTGCCTGATCGCCTCCCTGACAGCCTACGCCATCTATCTAACCGGCCTGAAGGTGCCGGATCTCGTCGCCTCCATGTGCTCGTTTATCGGCCAGACGACCTCGCCGCTGATCATGCTCATCACGGGAAGCGCGCTTGCCCTGATGCCGCTGCGGAAGGTCTTTACAAACGGAACGCTCTATATGATGTACGCCGTCAAGCTTGTCATTCTTCCGGTCTGCGCGTATTTTCTGCTGCGCGCGCTGGGTGTGGATTCGATGCTTCTGGGTGTGATTGTCGTTGTGCTGTGTATCCCATCGGCCACGAACGCGACGAACATCGCCTACCTCTACGGCGGGAACCACGAACTTGCGTCCTCCGGCGTCATGCTCTCGACGCTTCTTTCGATGGTGACTATGCCGCTTTTGATGCACGTACTGTTTGGCTGAGATTTGTTTTTCGGAGGTTTTTATGACGATTTTTGAGCAGCTGCAAGCCTTTACGCCTTTTAATGAGCAGGAGGCCTCCGACCGGCGGCTGATGCTGCAGTACGCCGGTCTGTTTTCGGATCTTTTGACACGGGACAACGAGATGGCGCATCTGACGGCCTCATGCTGGATCGTAAATCCCGACAAGACGAAGGTCCTTCTCGCGTACCACAATATTTACGATTCCTGGGCCTGGCTCGGCGGGCACGCGGACGGCGAGGCGGATCTGCTTGCCGTGGCACTCAAAGAAGCGAACGAGGAATCGGGCGTGACGGCAAGGCCAGTTTTGCGGGACATTTTCTCTGTGGAGATTCTCGGCGTGCCCGGGCACGTCAAGCGCGGGAAGTATGTTTCGAGTCATCTGCATCTGAACGTGACGTATTTACTCGAGGCCGACGAGGAGCAGACGCTTCACGAAAAGCCGGACGAAAACAGCGGCGTGCGCTGGTTCGTGCTTCGCGATGTGGTCCCCAGCACCAGAGAGCCGGAGATGCGCGTGGTCTATCAGAAGCTGATGGACAAGTGCGACAAGCTGCCATAATCGCAATGTTTGCACGCTGCCCTTGAAACGTGAAAACGCGCCCGGGAGACCCGGGCGCGTTGGTTTTTATGCGGTTGCTTGCTGGATTACTGGACGATGAAGTTGACGGACTCGTCGCCCTGCTTGTCTTCGCCGTAGACATAGTCCTTACCGGGCATGATGGCGTTGAGGACGATACCGACGATGGAGCCGACCGCCAGACCAGACAGGCTGATGGGGCCGAGCGCCAGAGAGCCGGCGGAGGAGTAGCTGATGCCGATGGAGAGGACCAGGATCAGAGCCGCGACAAGGACGTTTCTGGACTTCGTGAAGTCGACCTTGTTTTCAACAACGTTCCGGACGCCGACCGCGGAGATCATACCGTAGAGGACCAGGCTGACGCCGCCGATGGTGCCGCCGGGCATGGAGGAGATGATGGCCGCGAACTTCGGGCTGAAGGAGAAGCACATGGCAAGGATGGCCGCGATGCGGATGACGCGCGGGTCGTAGATCTTGCTGAGCGCGAGAACGCCGGTGTTTTCGCCGTAGGTGGTGTTGGCGGGCGCGCCGAAGAGGGCTGCGAGGGTGGTTGCCAGACCGTCGCCCATCAGGGTTCTGTGAAGGCCCGGGTTTTCAATGTAGTTGCGGTTGCAGGTGGAGGAGATGGCGGAAACGTCGCCAATGTGCTCGACCATGGTGGCAAGGGACAGGGGGACGATGGTGATGACGGCTGTGAGCAGCATATGGGTATCGACGTTGCCGTTCATAAACAGGCCGAAGACCGTCTCATCCTTGTAGATCGGAAGCGCGAACCACTTGGCGTTCGAGACGTTCTGCACGAGGGTCTCGCGGACGGAAGCGTCGCAGATAACCGCGACAACATAGGAGCCGATGACGCCGAGGAGAATCGGGATGATCTTGATCATGCCCTTGCCCCAGATGTTGGCGGCGATGATGATGACGATGGCGACCATTGCGATCCACCAGTTCTGCGCGCAGTTGTTGATAGCGGAGGACGAGAGGTTCAGGCCGATGGCGATGATGATGGGGCCGGTGACGATCGGCGGGAAGAAGCGCATGACCTTCTTGGCACCGAACGCTTTAAACAGCGCCGAGAGAATCACGTACACAAGACCCGCGCACGCAACGCCGAAGCAGGCGTAGGGCAGCATTTCCTTATTGGGCTGGCCGTCGATCATGGGAGCGATCGTTGCGTAGCCGCCGAGGAACGCGAAGGACGAGCCGAGGAACGCCGGAACGATGCCGCCGGTGATCAGGTGGAACAGCAGCGTACCGAGGCCTGCGAACAGGAGCGTCGTCGACACGTCAAGGCCGGTCAGGATCGGGACCAGGACTGTCGCGCCGAACATCGCGAACATGTGCTGGAAGCCCAGGACGAACATTCTGCCCGCACCGAGCTCTCTTGCATCATAGATGCCTTCTTCGGGAATTTTCTTTTTACCCATTTTGTAATCTCCTTCCTCTTTTCCGTGCTTCAGATGGCCGCGCCTCAAGAGCCCAAAAAAAAGGAACTGTGAATGGAAACACCAATCACAATTCCTGTATCTTGGAAAAACACCAATCCGGCGTTTTGAAAACACTGCCGCCCGAAACAAAAACGGGAGCGCCAAGGATGATTTCCGGACAAATCGTCTGTTTCATCGCCATGCACTCCCTTCCTTACTTTTACCGCCAGCCATTATACCGGCTGGGTCCAAGAAAGGCAAGTGTGAGTTTTGTCATACTTTTGGCTGCGGATTTGGCTCTGTTGCACGTTTTTTACAAAAACACCGCATGTAAAGAAAATGCCTCGCAGAGTTTCGCCCCGCAGGGCGAAATAAAGTGGATATCCATTTTATCCGGCGGCTCCGCCGACCGGAAAAATTCCGCTCGCCTTGCAAGTGTGGAATTTTTGCCCCGACGGGGCAAAAATTATGCGCGCAGTCAAGGCGCACCTCTTAAATCGGGAAGGCCCTGTCTTCCCGATTTAAAGCTCATCCAATGTCAGGCGGAAGCTTTCTAAGAAGTGCTCCATGAAGTAATCGAGGCACGGCAATTTCATATCGACGAGCGCCTTATAGGTCTGCTTTTCCGCTTGCGCGAACTCTGCGTTCCCGGCCTTGAGCTCCTCGACGCATTTTAAATATGCCGATAATTTGTCCGCCGCTTTCACGATCACCGCGACCGCCTCGTCCGACTCGAGAAGAAGCGGCGCGTAGCTTGGCCGGAGCTCGGCCGGTAAAAGCGCGAGCAGCTTTTCGCAGCTCACGGCCTCCACCTGCTTGTAGGCCTTTTTGATCTCGGGGTTATAATACTTGATGGGGGTCGGCAGGTCGCCGGTCAGAATTTCGGACGCATCGTGGAACAGCGCCGCCGTCGCGCAGCGGTCTGGGTCAGCCGTGCCGCCGAGGATGTCGCGCTCAATGAGCGCCAGCGCGTGCGCAAGGACGGCCACCATGTGGCTGTGCTCCTGGATGTTCTCCTGAAACGTGTTGCGCATGAGGCCCCAGCGGGCAATATAGCGCATGCGGGAGATGAGCGCGAAAAATTTATACTGCATGGAAACTCCTCCTCAGGAAACCAGACTCTTTTCCTTCCACTTGCCGCGGAAGAAGTGGGCGTAGCAGGTAATGAGCGTCAGCGACCACGCCATCGCCTGGCTCCACCAGATGGCCGTATAGCCGAAAAACGCCGTCCTGTACAGGCTGTAGGCGAAGACGACGCGAAGTCCCAGCGCCATGAGCGCGTAGAATGTCGCGTGGAAGCCCTCGCCCACGCCCTGAAACATGCCGTTGGCCGGGAAGTAGATCGCAAAGATCGGCTCGGAAAGCACGGACGCGAACAGATGCTGCCGGCAAATGGCCGCCGCGGCCGCGTCTAATTTAAATGCGCGGATGATCAGCTCCATCCCGAGAAGCTGGCACAAGCAAAGGGCCGCTGTCATGAGGACAGACACCAGAACCCCCTGTCCCAGCCCCTTTGACACGCGCTCCGGCTGGCGCGCGCCCATGTTCTGCCCGGCGAAGGTCGCCATGGTGTTCTGAATGCCGACGATCGGGATCATCAGGATATTTTCCATCCGGGTGGCCACGGTATAGGACGCGATCATGCTCTCTCCAAAGAGGTTCACAAGCTTTTGCAGGAACAAAAAGCCGCACGAGACGATCGACTGCTGAATTGCCATCGGCGCGCCGATTTTTAAAATACGTCCGGCAGCTGTCCGGTCCAGCCGCAGCTCGCGCACGGAAAAGCGCAGGAGCTCGTAGCGTCTGCGCATGTACCAGAAGCCCACGACGCAGGAGACGATCTGCGAAATAACCGTCGCAATCGCCGCGCCGGCAACGCCCATGCGGAACGCGGCTACGAACAGAAGGTCGAGCGCCACATTGAGCACCGACGAGACGAGCAGAAAATAGAGTGTTGCCTTGCTGTCTCCCAGCGCGCGCAGGATGGCGGCGGCAATGTTATAGCCGAACTGGAAGACGAGCCCTGCCGCGTAGATCGTAAAATACAGTGTTGCCTGCGGCAAAAGCGCCTGCGGCGTGCCCAAAAACCGGGCCAGCAAAAGCTCCGCGCTGCAAAAGCCGATGACGGACATCAGAAGCCCCAGAAGCAGCATGAGAACGATTGACGAGGCCGCATAGCGCCGCAGCTCTTCCAGCCGGTTCGCGCCAAAATACTGCGAGATCAGAACACCCGCGCCGATGGAAAAGCCAATGGCGAGCGCCGTAAAGAGCGCGGTCAATGACGCGCACGAACCGACGGCGGAAAGCGCCTGCTGGCCGTTGAAGTTGCCGACGATGATGGTGTCGGCAGTGTTGTAGAGCTGCTGCAGGAGGTTTCCTGCCATGATCGGCAGCGCAAACTGCACAATGAGCTTCCACGGTGTGCCCCGGGTCATATCCTTTGTCATTTTCGTCTTCCCACCACTTCCGATCAATTGGATTTATTCTATCACAGCGGAAAATAAAAGTAAATTCTCGGTTTCGACTTGATAAACCAATAAACTAGTAGTATAGTAGGTTAGAGGAGGACCGGATTATGATGATTTCCACCAAAGGGCGCTACGCGCTGCGCGTGATGCTCGATCTCGCGGGGCATCGGGAGAGCGGCTATATTCCGCTGGCCGAGATTGCCGCGCGGCAGAAAATTTCCGAAAAATATCTCGAGAGCATCCTCTCAGTTCTGAGCAAAGCCGGGATGCTCGACGCGCTGCGCGGAAAAGGCGGCGGCTACCGTCTGGCCAAGGCGCCGGAGGACTACTCGGTCTATGATATCCTCTGCCTGACCGAGGGAACACTTGCGCCGGTCGCGTGCCTGGAGGCCGGGCAGAACTGCGAAAATGCGGACGCCTGCAGCACGTATCCGCTCTGGCAGGGGCTGGACGAGACGGTGCGGAAGTACCTGTCAGGATTTACGCTCGTGGATGTGCTGAATATGAAAAAGGTTTAAAGATACGTTTCGCATACTCCGTCCGCCCCTACAGTTTTTGGGGACGCTTCCGTAAGGTTCGTAGGGGTCGATGCCCACATCGACCCATTGGGCAATTACGGATTTTCCGAAGCTTTTCCGTAAAAACGGTGCGGTTTGCCGGGGCGATGTAGGCATCGCCCCCTACGCAAGGAAGGGAAACAAATGTGGGCATCGCCCCCTACGCATTGACGGAAAATTTTGCACAAGGACAATCAAGGCCGTGATCTTTGATCACGGCCTTTTTGCAGCTGTTGGACGATAATATTTACTCGTTTTCTGGCGGTAGAGAAGGAGCAGTCCCCGGATGCAGAGCTCTACGGCCATGGCGGTCCACATGCCGGTGAGGCCGAAGCGCGGCACGAGCAGCAGCGCGCTTCCCACGCGGACGATCCAGATGCTGCCTAAATTCAGAAGGCTCGGCACAAGCGTATCGCCCGCGCCGCGCAGCGCGCCTGCCGCAACGATTGACGCGCCAAATAAAGGCTCTGCCAGAAGCTCGATGCGAAGCACCCTTGCGGCCAGAGTCTGCACCTCGGGAACAGGCGTGAGAAGGCCGAAGACCATGGGGCAAATGAGCATCATGACAGCGCCCGTGCAGGTCATGAGAAACGCGCCGAGGCCGATGCAGATATTGCCGCAGCGTTTGGCCTTTTCCAGATCTTTCGCGCCGACCGAGCGGCCGACGAGCGCAGCAGCCGCGTTCGCGATGCCGTAGCCCGGCATGTAGCAGATGCTTTCGGCCGTGACGGCAAAAGCGTTTGCCGCGACAGATACCGCGCCGAGGGGCGCAATGATGGCCGTGGAGACGACCTGCGCGCCGCACATCGCGACCTCCTGCAAGGCAACGGGCGTTCCGATCCTGAGCGCCGTTCTGAGAATCGATGCGTCAAATCTCTGCTCCTCCCGGCGCAGGCAGAGCTGGCCGTTTCTCGCGCAGCAAAAATATAGCATCAGAAGGCTCACGACCGCGCAGGCAAGCATCGTCCCAAGGCCCGCACCGAAGACGCCGTGCTTTGGAATCAGAAGCGTGTTGAAGATCACGTCCAGCACGCACATGACGGCGTTTAAAATGCTCGGCGTGAGCATATCGCCCGCGCACTGAAGGAAGGACGACGTGAGAGAGGACATCTGCGTAAAGGGAAGCATCCACGCGAACGTCAGAAAATAGCGCCCCGCATCGTATGTAATTTCTGCGTCGCCCTTGAGCCAGACGGGAAGGTGCATATGGATGGCCACGCCGATGAGGCACAGAAGACCAGCGACAAGAACGGCAGACAACAGCCCGTGCCGGACAACGTTCCTGGCTTCCTTTTCGTTTCCGGCTCCGATGCGGTGCGCCACCTGCACGGAAAAGCCCGCCGCGAGCGCGTAGCACACACCGTTCATCAACCATGTGCTCGAGGCGACAAGGCCGATGGCGGCAGAAGCGTTCGCCCCGAGCCGGCCGACCATCGCCGAGTCGATGTACTGCATGGCGATTGTTGTGATCTGCGTGAGGATTGCAGGCAGGCTCAGCCGCCAGACCTCCCGCAATTGTGGCTTGATCGATTGAAAACTGGTTCTATTCATGTGTACTCCATAAAAAAGCGATACCTGAAAGCTTCAAGTATCGCTTTTCGTCTGTGGATTGTTAGCGGAGGAAGCCCTCGAGGATTTTTTCCTCCGCTTCCTCGGGGGTAAGGCCGAGGGTTTCGAGCTTTAAAAGCTGCTCGCCCGCGATGCGGCCGATGGCGGCCTCGTGGATGAGGCCCGCATCGACGTGGTTGCACGAAATTTCGGGAATCGCGCGCACCTTCGCCGTGCCCATGATGATCGCGTCGCACGAGACATGGCCGAAGCACGGGGCGTTTCCCTGGACTCTGGGGTAGAAGACCTGTGTGGACACTTCCTTCGCGACAGAGCGGGAAATGACTCTTGTGCGCGAGCCCTCGCCGTTTAAAATCACGTCCATCTCACTCACGGCGTGCTGGTCGGCATGCGTGAGAAGCTTTTCCGTGATCATGACCTCGGAGTTTGCGCCCTCGGCCACAACCTTGGTGTACCGCTTCGTATCGTCCACGCCAGCGATCTGACTCGTCAGCATTGTGATCTGCGCGCCCTCGGCAAGGTAGACGATCGTCTGCGGGTTCAAAATGCGCTTGCCCGTGCCTTCGCCCTCGCCATAGTGCTTTTCGATATAGGTGACCTTCGCGTTTTTCTCCACATAGAACGTGTGGATGCCATCGTGCTGGGAGTCGCAGTCGCCGCAGTTGTGAATGCCGCAGCCGGCGACGATCGTCACTTCCGAGCCTTCGCCGACAAAGAAGTCGTTATAGACCATGTCATGGAAGCCGGACTTTGTCAGGACAACCGGGATGTGCACATCCTCGTGCTTGGTAAAGGGCTTGATCTTGATATCGATGCCGTCTTTATCGGTCTTCGAGACAATCTCGATGTTATCCGTATTGTGCCGGTAGGCCTTTTGGCCGTCGGAGCGGATGTTGACCGCGCCGGGTGCGTTTCCGTCTGCCATGTCGGCGACAACCTGTAAAATGTGCTTTTGTACGTCGTTCAGCATGTGCCGTCCACCTCCAGCATATTGCAGCCCGTGACCGTATCGGCCAGAATCTGCGGATAAATTTCCTCTGCCGTGCCGCGGCCGGTGACCTGACCGCCGGAGATGAGGATGATCTCGTCGGCAAGGCGGATGATGCGCTCCTGATGGGAGATGATAATAATCGTTCTGCCGCCCTCGTCGTGGAGCCGCTGGAACGTCTCGGTCAGTCTGGCGAACGACCAGAGATCGATACCGGCTTCAGGCTCGTCGAAGAGCATGATGCTCGCGTTTTTGGCAAGAATCGTCGCGATCTCGATGCGCTTGACCTCGCCGCCGGAAAGGCTGGTGTCCACATCGCGGTTGAGATAATCTCTGGCGCAAAGGCCGACTTTCGTGAGATACGAACATGCCTCGTCATGCCCGAGCGTTTTGCCCGCCGCAACGTTCAGAAGGTCCGAGACGCGGATACCCTTGAAGCGCGGCGGCTGCTGAAAGCCGTAGGAGATGCCGCGCTTGGCTCGTTCTGTGATGGAAAGACCGGTCACATCCTCGCCGTTCCAGAAAATTTGTCCTTCCGTCGGCGTCACAAGGCCCATGATCGCCTTGGCGAGCGTCGTTTTGCCGCCGCCGTTCGGGCCGGTGATGACGATGAACTTTCCATTCTCGACGGTCAGATCGATATGCTTGAGAATGTCTACCGTTCCGCTTTCGGCAGACGCGGCGAAGCTTAAATTTTTCAGTTCGAGCATAATTTTTCCTCTTTTTCCGCAATTGTCTGAATAGTATACCACACATTTTTATGTTTCGCAATGACCAACCCGCTTTCCCGGCGGGTTTTAGGGCTGGAATAATAAAAATCTGGAAAATTGCGCGGCAGCTTTATTTTTTCCGAAATTTCCGGGGAAATTCCTATACAAAAGCGTTTTTATCTGCTATAATGCTGGTACGTATGACTAGTCCCGTGTGGATGGAAGGATGTGTGAGTGCTTTGGCTGGACTGTCCGCAGTGATCTTTATTCCTGATGATACGCCCAAAACCGGTTTTTCCCGCCCAATGATGCTGCAAAATATCATGGGTACGCCTTTGCTTTCGTGGTTGGCGTCCTCTTTGATGGCTGGCGGCGTTGGGCGGTTCTTTTTGGTCTGCCATGAGCGGTTCAAGCGCGAGGCGCGCGCGTGCTTCCCGGACGATGTGGAGTTCAGCTGCCCGTCCGTTGAGGCGACAAGCGACCAGCTGCACGTATTTTTATCCACAGCGGATGAAACGGAAGAAGATATCATCGTTGTGACAGGTCCGGCGGTCATCCTGCCGTTCGCGGCGGACGAGGAGCAGTTTGATTCCGCGCCCATCGCGAGCCCGGTCACGTCTGTATCGAAGCAAGCGCTCATGGCGGCGCTCGACGAGAAGTTCATCTTTACGGCGTTCTTAAAGGATCACGGCGTACCGTATACCGACCGTGACGGCGTGTATGGGGTGGCAGACTTGCAGGAGATGACGAGCTGGCAGCCGGTTTTATCGCGCGCAAAGCTCTACGAGCTCTCCCGGCAGGGCATCGAAATCTGGGACTACAACACGACGTATGTCGACCCGGCGGCCTCCGTCGGCGCGGGAACAGCGCTTCTTCCCGGAACAATTCTGCGCGGGCAAACCTCGATCGGCAAAAACTGTACGATCGGACCCAACAGCTATCTTGAGAATGCGCGCGTCGGAGACGGCACAAAGGTCAACGCCTCGCAGATCTATAATTCGTCTGTTGGCTATGACACACACGTCGGCCCGTTTGCCTATATCCGCCCGGGCTCGAACGTCGGAAACTGCGTGCGCGTGGGCGACTTTGTGGAGATCAAAAACTCCAATGTCAGCGACGGTACAAAGATCTCTCATCTGACCTATGTGGGAGACAGCGACGTGGGAAAGAACGTCAACTTCGGCTGCGGCACCGTGACGGTCAACTACGACCGCGCGAAAAAATACCGCACCGTCATCGAAGACTCCGCCTTCATCGGCTGCAACACCAATCTCATCGCGCCTGTGCGCGTGGGGGAAGGCGCGTATATTGCCGCGGGCTCGACCATTACGGACGACATTCCGGCGATGGCGCTCTCGATTGCAAGAGCCCGCCAGCAGAACAAGAAGGATTGGGCCAGCAAGCACAAGGTCAAGGAAAAGTAATCCTGTATTCCTGCGGGAAAACCCGCTGAATAAAAAGTCAGAAGAGAACAAAACGGAATTCAAAAATTATGGGGGTAATTTCATATGATTTCGCACGGTAAAAACGTCAAGGTCTTCAGCGCCAACGCCAACCGCCCGTTTGCCGAGGGCGTGTGCCGCAAGCTGTGGCTGCCGATGGGCGACTGCGCGGTCAACAAGTTTGCCGACGGCGAGGTTTCTGTCAGCATCAACGAGTCTGTGCGCGGAAGCGACGTGTTCATCGTCCAGTCCACCTGCAAGCCCGTCAACGACAACCTTATGGAGCTGCTCGTCATGATCGACGCGTGCCGCCGCGCATCCGCCGGCCGTATCACCGCCGTCATGCCGTATTTCGGCTACGCCCGTCAGGATCGCAAGGCCAAAGGCCGCGACCCTATCTCCGCGAAGCTCGTCGCCAACATGATCGAAGCTGCGGGCGCGGACCGTGTGCTCACGATGGACCTGCACGCCGCGCAGATCCAGGGCTTCTTTGATATCCCTGTGGACAATCTGCACGCGACCTCTGTTTTTACGAAGTATTTCCTCGATAAATTTGATAACCCGGAAGATATGGTCGTCGTTTCCCCCGACGTGGGCTCGGTCGCAAGAAGCCGTTCGTTCGCCAACAAGATGGGCATGGGCCTTGCCATCGTCGACAAGCGCCGTGAGCGCGCCAACCAGTGCGAAGTCATGAACGTCATCGGTGATGTAAAGGGTAAGCGCTGCCTTCTCTATGATGATATGGTCGACACGGCGGGCTCTCTTTGCAACGCGGCGAAGGCGATCGTCGAAATCGGTGGCGCAACGGAGGTCTATGCCTGCGCAACGCACGGCGTTCTGTCCGGCCCGGCGCTCGAGCGGCTGGAAAACAGCTGCATCAAGGAGCTGGCGCTGCTCAACACCATCCCCGCGCCCGAAAACGCACCCAAGAAGATCCGCTACATCGACGTCGCGCCTGTCTTTGCCGACGCGATCCAGAGAATCTACGAAGAGACCTCGATGTCCGTTCTGTTCTGATATGTTATTTTCGTCCAACGCTGCCGAGACCTGGCTCATTGCGGGTCTCGGCAACCCTGGCCGGGAGTATGAAAAGACCCGGCACAATACCGGCTTTCTCGCGCTCGATTTGCTTGCCAAGGCGCTCGGCGTACGCGTCAACAAGCCAAAATTCAAGGGCGAGGTCGGCGTGTGCGACTACAAGGGAAAGCGCCTGATCCTCGTTAAGCCCCAGACGTATATGAACGCGTCGGGCCTGTGCATTGAGCCCTGCGCGCACTTTTATAAAATCCCGCCCGAGCGGATCATCGTGATCTTTGACGATATCAGTCTTCCCGTCGGGCGCATCCGTGTGCGCAAAAACGGCTCGGCCGGCGGCCACAACGGGATCAAGTCGATTATCTCGAGCCTTAGTACCGATGCGTTTCCGCGCGTGAAGGTCGGAGTCGGCGATAAGCCGCACCCAGACTATGATCTTGCCGACTGGGTGCTCTCCAACATTCCGAAGGACGACCAGGAGGCGTTCCAGACGGCGCTCCACCACGCGGCGGAAGCGGCACTGTGCATCGTGGAAAGCGGCACGGAAAAGGCCGCGAGCGCATACAATGGGAAATAACAGCCTACCTCGTCCGAAGGAATTGTAGCTCCGGGCGCGGTTGGTTTTTCATATTCTTGTTTTATCCACAGGTTTCGCGCGCAACCCCCATGGTTTTTGCTATGGGGGCAATCGGTCGCGGGCGAAACTTCCAGATTTTAGGCTATAGGAGGCGGTTACTCTGAACATTTTGTTGCAGGTTCTGGATAAGAGCCCGGAATTTCATCAGCTGCAAGACTCTATTTCGCGCGGGAGCGTCGCGGCGATTTCGGGTCTGAGCCAGATTACGCGCAGCCATTTTCTTGCCGCGCTGCACGCCTCCTGCGCGCGTCCGTCGGTCATGATCTGTCAGGACGAGATGGCCGCGTCGCGCTTGCAGGAAGAGCTCGAGAGCTTTCTCGGCGTGCAGATCCCGATTCTCCCCGAGCGTGAGCTCACGTTTGTGGAGGCCTCGGGCGTCTCGCGGCAATGGGAGCAGAAACGGCTGAAGCTCTTGTATGACCTGGCGAGCGGAAAGCTGCCGCTTCTCATTTCCAGCGCGCAGGCGTTATCGCTCCGGACGATGCCGCGTGAGGTTCTGTTTTCGGCCAGCATTCGCCTTCGCGTGGGCGCAAGCTTCTCTCCGGAGGACTTGGCGGAAAGGCTCACGCAGGCTGGCTACGCAAGAACGTCCCTTGTCGAGGGCGCGGGACAGTTCGCCCTGCGCGGCGGCATTCTGGATGTCTACTCTCCCGGCGAAAAGCAGCCCGTACGCTGCGAATTTTTCGGAGACGAATTAGATGCGATGGGCTTTTTTGACCCCACGACGCAGCGCCGAACGGAAAACACCGAAGAAGCGCTGCTGCTTCCCGTGGCCGAGAGCCTGCCGCAGCTGCACCCGGATGGCATTTCCGGCCTCTGCCGGGATTTAGAGAGCATCATTGCGCGGCAAAGGCGGCGGAAAACGCCCCACGAGAACCTGATTACCACGCTCACGCGGGATATAGAAGCCCTGCAAAGCGGGGTGAGTTTCCCGTCGGCCGACCGGTACATGGCGCTCATCTACCCGGAATTTTCCTGCGCGGCGGACTATCTTCCGAGCGAGACTGCCGTCTATTTCTGCGACCACGGGGCACTTGCGCGCGCGGCCAAGGCGCAGGAGGAAGAATTTGGCCTCGGGCTCGACGCGTTTTTGGAGTCCGGACGATTGGCGGGCGATCTGTGCGAGTTTTATCTGAGCTTTGAAGACCTCGCCGCGCGGATGAAGGGCCACCCGGCCGTCTATTTTGACAGCTTCCTCTCCGCGCGCTTTCCGGAGAGTCTGCCGCCCAAGCAGCTGCTTTCCGTTACGGCGCGGCAGCTTCCGGGCTATGGCGGAAGCCTCGAGACGGCGGTCAATGATTTGAAAAGCTACATTAAGAACGACTACGGTTGTCTCGTTCTCTGCGGCGGCAAACGGCGCGGGGAAATTCTCAAGGAGATGCTGGGAAAAGAGGGCGTGAATGCGCTGCTCGCGTTTCCAGCGGTGCATCTGCCGCAGGCGGGGCAGATCTTCCTCACGGACGGCTCGCTTCCGGCGGGTCTTGAATATCCGGAGCTCCGTTTTGCCATCTTAACAGAGGGGCAGCTGCTCGTCAAAAAAACCGAGCGCAAGGTAACGCCCAAAAAAGTGCCCTCGAACCGCAAAAAGCTCGAGTCCTTCACCGACCTCACGCCGGGCGACCTCGTTGTCCACGAACACCACGGCATCGGCCGCTATGTCGGCATGGAGCAGATGAAGGTGGGCGGCGCAGTCAAGGACTATGTGAAAATCGCGTATCAGGGGACAGACATGCTGTATGTTCCCGCGACGCAGCTGGACCTCGTCAGCAAGTATATTGGCTCAGGCGGAGAGAACCAGACGGTTCGGCTCAATAAGCTCGGCGGCGACCAGTGGCAGAAAGCCAAGGCCAAGGCAAAGGCGGCGGCAAAGGACTTGGCCGCGGGGCTCATCCAGCTCTACGCCGAGCGGAAAAGAAGGCCCGGCTTTGCGTTTGCTGCGGATTCGCCGTGGCAGAAGGAGTTTGAAGAGAGCTTTGAGTACGCGGAGACGGACGATCAGCTGCGGGCGATTGCGGAGATCAAGCACGATATGGAGTCTCCGGCTCCGATGGAGCGGCTCCTCTGCGGCGACGTTGGCTTCGGCAAGACGGAGGTTGCGCTTCGGGCAGTCATGAAATGTATCTTGGACGGCAAGCAGGCGGCAATCCTGGTCCCGACAACGGTGCTTGCGCAGCAGCATTATTTAACGGCCCTCAAACGCTTCGGCTCGTTCCCGGTGACGATCGACGTACTGTC